>JAAUXY010007895.1_pt1 | contig 48513 bp, 41 predicted proteins | sample 7278121 | NCBI WGS metagenome assembly JAAUXY01 (sample SAMN14350117, study PRJNA611818) | marine sediment metagenome | isolation source: surface marine sediment (1.8m) | place: French Polynesia: Moorea | collected 2018-08
CTCGGAAAGCTCCGAGTCGATGAACAGCGCGATCCGGTCGATCTGGACGAGTTCGGACATCGCGTCGAGGTCCTCACCGAAGTCCGAATACACGAGCAGGTAGCTCAGATTCGGGATGCCGGAACGATTGTTCGTCGGCGGCTTCGACAGCACGCCGGGATCGAGGATCAGCGGCAGGAAGGTCGGCTTGGGATAGACAGTCCGCTGCGTACCGATATGGCTGGCGATGAAGCCCGTGACCAGCAGCATGTCGACGTCAGCGTCGGCATACGCGGCTTCGAACGCGGCTTCGACGCTGTCTCGGGTCCAGTTGCCGGGAAACTCGGCGATTCGAACGTCGAACTCGTTCTCCGTCAGCGCCAGCAGTTCGCGAACGTAGACCTCGCCGCGTTTCACCAGGCGATCGTTCGGGCCGTCGCCGATGACGGCGATATCGAAGCGTTGCTGCGCCATCGCCGGCGCCGAGACGAACAGGACCGTCAGCAGCCAGGCAAACACGGACGGGGCCAGACACCGAATCTTCTGCAAGACGAGTCTCCAGATCGAAGCTGTTTATATTTGGAGCAATCCGCGGATTGCGCTTTTTTGCATCGTCCTGCACCAGAATTGGGCGCCGCCAATTCGGTGCTCTGTCACGATACACTATTCGCTGAGTGGATCAGGAGTTTCGAGGCATGCAGCTAACCGTGAACGGCGCGACCTACGACGTCGACGTCGAGGCCGAAATGCCGCTGTTGTGGGTGCTCCGCGACGAGCTCGGCATTACCGGACCGAAGTACGGCTGCGGACTCGGTCAATGCGGTGCCTGCACCGTGCACGTCAATGGTGTTGCCGTCATCTCCTGCGTGCTGCCGGTCGGCAGCATCGTCGGCGAGGTCACGACGATCGAGGGTCTCGGCCAGCCGGACGCCTTGCACGCCGTACAATCCGCCTGGGTCGAGCACCAGGTTTCGCAGTGTGGCTACTGCCAGTCCGGGCAGATCATGACCGCCGCATCGTTGCTGGACCAGAACCCGGACCCGAGCGACGAGGAGATCGACCGCGCGATGACCGCGAACCTGTGCCGCTGCGGCACCTACCCACGCATACGCGCCGCGATCAAGACCGCGGCGGCGGCGCTTCGCGACGAGTAATGCGATGAGCGAAGCCAGCGACCAGAAGAAGAAGGGCCGGGGCCGGAAGATCGCCCGCCGGACCTTCCTGATCGGCTCCGCGGTGATCGTCGGCGGCGTCGCCTTCGGGACGTATGCGGTCCGGCGGCCGATTCCGAACCCGCTGCTGCAGGGCCTGCGCAAGGACGAAGCGGCGATTACCCCGTTCGTGAAGATCGACGCTGAAGGCGTCACCCTGATTACGCCGCGCGCCGACAAGGGCCAGGGCTCGTACTCTGTGCAGGCACACCTGCTGGCGGAGGAGCTCGATGTCGATCCGCACAGCGTTCGGCTGGGTCCTGGCGCGCCGGATCGTGCCTACTACAACGGTACCGTCATGCAGGAGGGGGCGCCGGTCGCGGCCTGGAACGACAGCTGGCTGGCCGAACGCGTGCGCGGCTTCATGCAGGTGCCGGCGCGGCTCATGGGTATCCAGATGACCGGCGGCTCCAGCACCGTGCCGGACATGTTCGACACGCTGCGCACGGCCGGCGCAGTTGCCCGCGAAACACTGAAGCTGGCCGCCGCACTCGAGGAAGGCGTCGACGTCGCGGAGCTCAGCACGGAAAACGGCGCCGTCCTGTTGCCCGACGGTCGTCGCCTCGCCTACACAACGCTCGCGTCCCGCGCGGCGACCATCGAGCCCGTCACTGACGTTGCGCTGCGCAGCCCCGGTGAATGGCGCTACATCGGCAAGGACGTTCGCCGCACCGACATCCTCGCGAAGTCGACCGGCACGGAGGTGTACGGCATCGATCTCGCTCTGGATGGGATGCTGTACGCCACCGTGCGTGCGAACCCCGGACTGGGTAGCGCGCTCCGGAGATTCGACGACTCCGAGGCAAGGCGCATGCGCGGCGTGATGAAGGTGGTCGAGATATCGAACGGCGTCGCCATCGTCGCAGACAACACCTGGCGCGCATTCCGGGCTGCAGAGGCGCTCGACATCGAATGGGAGCCGGGGCCTTATCCGGCGAGCTCGGCGGAGATGTGGGAGGCGCTCTCGACCGCGCTCACGAAAGACAATCGCGACAGCCGCTTCAGGAACGACGGGGACGTCGACGCCGCGCTCGAGGATGGTGAGATCATCTCGGCCGAATACCGAACGCCGTACCTTGCACACGCGCCGCTGGAACCCATGAACGCGGTCGTCCAGGTCGGCGACGCGCGGGTGGATATCTGGACCGGCACGCAGATCCCGAACTTCATCCAGGACCACGTCGCCGATATGACCCGTATCGACCGCGACGACGTACATATTCATGTGCAGCCGATGGGCGGCAGTTTCGGTCGCCGTCTCGAGGATACCTACGTGCTTCAGGCCGTCGAGATCGCGATGGCCGTGCCGGATACGCCGATCAAGATGACGTGGTCGCGCGACGAGGACATGACTCACGACTACCCGCGGCCCATGCAGCTCGGCCGCGCTCGCGGCACGGTGAAAGACGGCCGCGTCGAGGCTTACGACCTCGACACGGCTGCGCAGTCGATCGCGGCATCCTGGTTCGGCCGGCTGATGATGCCGCTGCCCGGACCCGACGTCATGATCATTGCCGGCGCCTTCGACCAGCCTTTCGCAATCCCGAACTATCGCGTTACGGGTTATCGCGCGCCCGAGATGGTACCGGTCAGTTCGTGGCGGTCCGTCGGCGCATCCAGCAACGGCTTCATCCATGACTGCTTCCTCGATGAGCTCATCCACGCGGCCGGCGCGGACCCGCTCGAGGAGCGAATCAGGCTCTGCCACCACGAGCCGTCGCGGAAGGTCCTCGAAGCGGTCGGCGAGATGTCAGGCTGGGACGGCCCAAGCCTCGGCGAGAACCGCGGTCGCGGCGTCGCGTACACGTTCTCTTTCGGCGTACCCTGTGCGGAAATCGTCGAGGTGACCAACACCGAGCGCGGCATCCGTATCGACAAGGTCTACGTCGCCGCCGACGTCGGCCGCATCGTCGATCCCGTCAACTTCGAGGCACAGGTGTCGGGCGGCGTCATCTGGGGCCTCGGCCACGCGATGAACTGCGAACTGACCTACGAGAACCACGCCCCGGTGCAGACGAACTTCCACCGCTACCGGGCGATGCGCTTTTACCAGGCGCCGGAGATCGTCGTCCGCGGTCTGGAGAACGGCGACCGCATTCGCGGCATCGGCGAACCGCCGGTGCCCCCGGCCGCGCCGGCGCTCGGCAACGCGATCTTCGCCGCCACGGGTCAGCGTATTCGCGAGCTGCCGTTCGACAAGCACATCAAGTTCGCGTGAACGGTGGTGATCGCGCCTGAAGGCGCTCAGAAAGGAACGCGGATTCGTCCGCGGTGATCGCGCCTGAAGGCGCTCCTACGTCCTCTCGAGTTCCATCCGCAGCGCCAAAAGCTCCAGCAGGTCCTTGAGCGCGATGATGCCGACCAGCCGCCCGTCGTCGACGACCATGTAACGGGCTCGCGCCGGCTGCATCATGTCGGCGAGCGCCTTGCTCGTGGGTTGGTCGGCCGGAACCGTATTCGCGTCGGAGACCGGCTGCATCAGGTCGGCCACCGACCTCTCGGCGCGCAGCTCCTTCGAGAGCGGCTTGATGTCGGCGAGCGTAATGCAGCCGAGCAGCGCGCCGCGTTCGACAACCGGGTACATCTTGAAGTGATGCCGGTACACGTAGTCGTTCAGCAGGCTTTCGATCGAGATGTCCGGCGGCACCGTCACCAGCTCCCTGCGCATGAAGTGGCTGACCGGTTTGTCTTCGATCATCTCGCTGACGACGAGCTGCTGGAACGCGCTGGCGGCCGCGCCGCGGACAAAGAGGCCAATCAGGAACCACCACATCCCGCCGACGATATTGCCGCTCGCAAAGCCGATCACGCCGAGAATCATCAGGCCAAGGCCGAAGGCCTTGCCCAGCTGGCTGCTGATAAACGTCGCCCGTCGAAGATTGTCGAGCCAGTGCCAGAGCGCGGCGCGCAGCATCCGGCCGCCATCGAGCGGGAAGGCCGGTATCAGGTTGAAGATCGCGACGGTCAGGTTGATCAATGCCAGCGTCGCGCAAACGCCGATCATCGCAACAGGCCCGTTCGCGGCCATGAGCGCGCGTTCCACCAGGTCGAACACGAACGCCAGCACGAAGCTCGCGATCGGCCCGGCAATCGCCATCAGGAACTCCGAACGCGGACTCGGCGGCTCTTTCTCCATCTCTGCCACGCCGCCGAAGATGAACAGCGTGATGCCGCGAATGGGCATGCCGAAGGCGCGGGCAACCACCGAGTGCGCGAACTCGTGAAAAACGATCGAAAACAAAACGCCGATCGCGACCGCGATGCCCATCCACGCATAGGTCGATGACGGCAGATCGGGATAGACGCGAGGAAAGTGGCCGGCGCCCAGTGACCAGCTGATCAGCAGGCCAAGCAGCAGCCAGCTCAGGTCCATCTTTACTTCGAAGCCGAACAGGTCGAAGAGCCGGAATTGCCGCATGACGGAAGGCTGTGGGTTGTCGGCCGGTTGCGCCATGCTCAGTACTCCGTCGGCCAGCCCTGCTCGCCCACCAGCGGCACGAAGCGCACCGCTGTCAGGGTCTCGGACTCGTAGTCGTCTTCCGCGACGCGGGTGACACGCCGCAGTTCCTGGTAGCTCTTCGTGTCCCCGACCGGAATGACGAGACTCGCACCGACCGCCAGCTGCTCGCGAAGCGATACCGGTACGTCGGGTCCACCGGCGGTCACGACGATTCCGCCAAACGGTGCCTGCTCGGGCCAGCCCAGCGTGCCGTCGCCGCAGCGAACGTGGACGTTGTCGTAGCCGAGCTGGGCAAGTAGCTGCGTCGAACGCTCGGCGAGATCAGGGAGTCGCTCGATCGTGTAGACGTCCCCCGCTACCTCGGCGAGCACCGCAGCCGCGTAGCCGGAGCCGGTACCGATCTCGAGGACTTTCTCGCCCCCGTCGAGCTTAAGCGCCTCGATCATGAATGCCACGACAAAGGGCTGCGAGATGGTCTGGCCCTCGCCGATCGGCAGCGGGCCGTCGTTGTAGGCGTAGGCTCTCTCATACTCCGGAATGAACTGCTCTCTTGGCACCTTGCGCATGGCAGCGAGCACGACGTCGGAGTGCACGCCGCGCCCCTCAACCTGGTATTTGACCATCCGCTCGCGCTGTTTCTCGTACTTGCTCACTCCCGAAACTCCCACGCGCCGTAGCCGACGACCTGATTGCCGTCGCCAGCCGTATCTCCGGAGTTGCGGAGATCGAGCGTGTGAACCGACATGCCGCGGCGTGCCGCCGCGACGAGCAGGCCACCGACCGGCGTCGCACCGCAGGCGGAGTCGTGGCCGATGCTTGCGGCATCGAAGGACTCGATAGCGGCGCAGGTCGCGCTGTCCTTGCGGCGTGCCGAGGCGTCGTCGAGATAGTGACTGAGGTCCGAACTGACAACGATCAGCGTTTCCGGACCGCCCCAGAGCTGCTCGAGCACCGCCGCCACGCGATCGGAAGTCGCGTCGCCAACAACAATCGGGACCAGCGTGAATGCGTCGAGCACGGTCTGCAGGAACGGTAAATGGACCTCGAGACTGTGCTCGAAGCGGTGCGTCTCATCGAACACGTTCACATCGTTCGCGCGGATCTGCCCGATGACCGAAGCGTCAACCGGGACGTCGCCGAGCGGCGTACGAAACACGTCGGCGCCGGACAGCGCGAAGCCGTGCACGGGCACGCGATGACAGGGACCAAGCAGGATCACGCGATGGTATAGGTGCCGGTGCGGACGCAGTCTCGCGTACGCGCTTGCAGCGACCGGACCCGAGTAAATGTAGCCGGCGTGCGGGACAATCAGCGCCTTCGGCGCCGCGGCGTCGACCGCGCCGGCCTCGTCGAGCAGCGAATTCACCGTGCGCGACAGTCGCTCGCGGCCGGCAGGATAGAACTGCCCCGCCACGGCTGCTTCGCGGATCGCCACCATTGCCGTACTGCCTTCCAAATAACTGACCCTGCTTGAATTTTAGGCCTGTGGCCCCACGATTAAATACGTAGTCATACAGCGATCATGGAGATTCACGGACACAGCACCGAACACTGGCACGGCCTGCCCGACGGGAGGCTGCAGTGCGACGTGTGTCCGCGCTTCTGCAAGCTGCGCGACGGCCAGCGCGGGCTCTGCTTCGTGCGCAGCCGCGCCGGCGACGAGATCGTCCTGACCACCTACGGCCGCTCATCGGGGTTCTGCATCGACCCGATCGAGAAGAAGCCTCTCAATCACTTCCTGCCTGGCACGCCCGTGCTGTCCTTCGGTACGGCCGGCTGCAATCTCGCCTGCAAGTTCTGCCAGAACTGGGACATGTCGAAGTCGCGCGAATTTGATCGCCTGCAGGACCGGGCGACGCCAGGGGCGATCGCGGACGCCGCCGTGGCCAGCGGTTGCCGCAGCGTGGCCTACACCTACAACGACCCGGTGATCTTTCTCGAGTATGCGCGCGACGTCGCGGCCGCCTGCCGCGAGCGTGACGTCAAAAATGTCGCAGTCACGGCCGGCTATGTCACGGATGCGGCGCGGCGCGATTTCTTCGAGTATATCGACGCCGCCAACGTCGACCTCAAGGCCTTCACGGATCGCTTTTACTGGAAGGTCTGCGGCGGGCATCTCCAGCCCGTTCTCGACACGCTCGTTTACCTGAAGCACGAGACGGATATCTGGCTGGAGCTGACCACCTTGCTGATCCCGGGAGAGAACGACCACGAAGCGGAGGTCCACGCGATGACGCGCTGGATCGCCGACACGCTCGGACCCGACGTGCCGCTGCACTTCACGGCCTTTCATCCGGACTGGAAGATGCTCGATACGCCGAGCACGCCAATCGCGACGCTCACGCGGTCGCGCGACATCGCGATCGGCAACGGCCTGCGCTACGTCTACACCGGCAACGTCCACGACTTCGAGGGCTCCAGCACCTACTGCCATGCCTGCGGCGAACGCCTGGTTGGCCGCGACTGGTACGAGCTGTCGACCTGGAACATCGAAATCGGCGATGCCGGAGCCGCTTGCTCGAAATGCGGTGCCGCGGTCGCCGGCGTATTCGAAGAGAGCCCCGGCACCTGGGGCTCACGGCGGCGACCTGTGCGCATCGCCGCCTGACGCCAGGCCTCTGAATCCCAGCCATGTGACCGAGTTCTCATATCGGTCCGACGATTCCGTCACCGGGCGGCAAAACGTGAGCCCCGTCATGATTCGTCACAGATTATGTTGCTAATTTGCCGTCAGACACCGATGTACTCGGGAGGCGAGTAATGGATCACAGGTTTACTCTGACGGCGGCTTTGGCACTGATACTGGCGGGCTGCGGATCGGATACGGATTGCTCTATCGCGAGCTGTCCGGATGGCTCGGGCGGCGGAATTGGCGGCGGTGTCGGCGGCACCGGCCTCGCAACGCTCGATGAAAACAACACGCTCGCGGCGATTCGCGAAGCCTGGTTCGCGGCCGCTACTACAGCCGAACTGCCCGGCTTTGTCGTTGCAACGGGTATCGGCGATACCAGCGGCGGCGTCGCAACGGCCATCGATGCGGCCGCGAAAACCGGTTTCCGCAACCGCGTCTCCCTCGCGCCATTCGGTCCGACCGTTTACAACTGCCCGGTCTCGGGACAGTTCACGGCATCGGGCGACGTCGAAGATCCGAATACGGTGACGGCGGGCGACACCACAACCTACGAATCGACGTCCTGCGACAGCGGCACCGGCTACACGGTCGACGGCAGCATCACGATTGCCATCAACTCGATCGACGGCGACCCGAACTCGAGCAGCTACCTGCAGGACCAGACCATGACGTTCACGGACTGGACCGCCGCAACCGCAACGCTGACCACGAACCTGGCCGGCGACCATACCGCCGCTATCGACACTCGTAATGCGGCGGAATTCTATACAATATTTGCGGGCAACTCGCTCGTGATCGTCGAACAGGGCATCACGCTCTCGGTCGGCAGCTATTCGGGGCTTTTGACCGACCTTCCTGCCAGCAATTCACTGCTCCTCGATGCCGACGGCAATGCCAACAGCTCGCTCATCATCGGCAGCGTGAACTACGGCATGCTGGAGACCTTCGTGCAGACGGTCGGTGGTTCGCCGACGGACGGCATCTTCGAGATCTTCGGCCTGAACGGCGGCACGGCACGCTTCGCGATCGTCACCGACACGATCGTTCGCGTACAGCTCGATGCGAATGCCAGCGGCAACTACGAGATCTCGACCGACATGACCTGGGATGAATTCCTGGCGGGCTCGGTACCGCTGATCTCGGCCAACACGGTCTACACGCCGGACGAGCCCGAGTAAGGCTTCGCACTCATAAAAGATCGAGAAGGGCCCGCTTGCGGGCCCTTTTCATTTGTCAGGCCGTGCGATTGCCTGCGACAACGATAGCGGGACCGGCGCGACTATGGTACGAACGGACTGTTCCAGCCAAGAGCACCCCCGTTGAAACGCATCCACATCCCTGTTTCCCTCACTTTCTGTTTAATGATTGCCGGTACGGCCGTCGCCGAAGACGACGAATCGCTGTTCCGCGACCCCGCGGACGGCAAGTTCGACGCCTCCCGCTACCTGTCCGAGAACGCGTTCGGCTTCCTGCCGGTACCGATCATCATCACGGACCCCGCGGTCGACGGCGGACTGGGTGCGGTCGGGCTGTTTTTTCACGAAACGGACGAGCAGGCCGAAGAGCGGCGCAAGGCGCTGCAGACGGCGGACGACGGATCACGCTACCTGCTGACGCCGAGCGTCAGTGCCGTCGCCGGCGCCTACACCGGCAACGAGTCGTGGTTCGTTGGCGGCGGCCACGTGGGCTTCTGGAAGGATGGACGGATGCGCTACATGGGTGGCGGCGGCTACGGCGACGTCAACCTGGACTTCTTCGGATTCGGCGAGGTCGGCCTCGTCAATCCCATCGAACTGAATACGCGTGCGTTCGCGGTCGTCCAGTCGCTCAAGTTCAAGATCGGTGAGCTGCCGATTTTTGCCGGCTTCTCGCAGCGCTATATCGATGCGCGGATTCGGCCCGGGGCTCTGGGCGACCTGTCTGGCGATATCCTGCCGCCCGATTTGCAGGAACGCTGGCAGGAGCTCGTTCGGTCACTGCTGTCACAGGACGTGGCCACGTCCGGGCTCGGCTTCGTCGTCGAACTCGACACGCGTGACAATTTCTTCAGCCCGCGCAGCGGCTACCGCTGGGAGCTGGAGCACCTTTGGTACCGCGATAGCTTCGGTTCCGACATCGACTACGAACTGACGCGGCTCAAGGGACTCAACTACTGGAAGCTCTCGAATAAATGGCGGGTTGCGCTACGGCTGGACCTGCAATCGGCGGAAACCGCAGGCCTCTTGCCACCGTACGCGACGCCGGGCATCGAGCTCCGCGGTATCCAGGCGCTGCGCTACCAGGGCAACTCTGTGGCGGCAATCGAGGGCGAGGTCACCTGGCAGATCAACTATCGCTGGTCGGTGAATGCATTTACCGGCTCGGGCTGGGCCTCGAACGGCAGCGGGGACCTTGCGGACACACCGAGTCGCGTCACCCGCGGCGCGGGTTTCCGCTACCTGATCGCCAGCCGCTATGGCTTCGAGATGGGCATCGACGTCGCCCGCGGGCCCGAGCAGGACATCTTCTACATCCAGGCCGGAACAGCCTGGTAGTCAGAAGCGCCCGGACTGGTAGTCGGTCACCGCCTGGCGGATCTCCTCGGCGGTATTCATGACGAAGGGCCCGTAGCGGGCGACGGGTTCGTCGAGCGGCCGGCCGGCGATCAGCAGCAGCCGCACATCACCGCCCGCCTGCAGTCGAACGACATCGCCGCTGCCAAGCAGCGCGATGTGGCCCTTCGAAACGGCTGTACCGTCAATCTCGACGGCACCGTCGTAGACGTACACAAAAGCGTTGTGTTCGTTCGGCGTCGGCAGCTCGGCTATCGATCCGGGCGCAAGCCGGACATCGAAATAGCGCGGGTCGGTGGCGACACCGCTCACCGGGCCGGTCGATCCGGCCAGCCCGCCGGCGATGATCTTGACCTTTACGCCCTCGCCGAAAGTAATCTCCGGCACGTCCGATGCCGGGATATCCTGGTAACGCGGCTCGGTCATCTTGTCGCTGGCCGGCAGGTTGACCCAGAGCTGGAATCCCCACATCAAACCGTCTTCCTGCTGCGGCATTTCGGAGTGAACGATGCCACGGCCGGCCGTCATCCATTGCACGCTGCCCGGCCCGAGGAGCCCCGTGTTGCCCTGGTTGTCGGCGTGCTGCATCGCGCCGGCGAGCATGTAGGTCACCGTCTCGAAGCCGCGATGCGGGTGATCCGGGAAGCCGGCGATGTAGTCGTCGGCGTCATCCGAGCGAAACTCGTCGAGCAGCAGGAACGGGTCGAAGTGATCGAGTTCCGGCGTCGCGATCACCCGCGTCATGCGCACGCCCGCGCCGTCGGTCGCCGGATGTCCGACCAGTACTCGCTGTACGGATCGTTGAGTCATGGGGTTTGCTCCGTGGCTACGTGGTTATTATAGGATCTCAAGCCTGGGCTCCGATCGGGACGGACAATGAAAGCCATAAACACTCTCCTGTTGCTCATCATCGGCATGACGGCCGGCACCGCGATCGCGGAGGACGGCGACCCGTACCTGCAAAAAGCGCGCGAGATCCTTGCCGACTCGCCGATCATCGACGGCCACAACGACCTGCCCTGGGTGCTGCGCAACGCCGCGGACGGTGACACCGAGCAGGCTAGCATCGTCGACCCGTCCGGTCCGGACACGGACCTCGACCGGCTCGAGGCAGGATTGGTCGGCGCGCAGATCTGGTCCGTCTACGTCCCGAGCGCGATCGAACCGGTCGAGTCGGTGCGCTTCCAGATCGAGCAGATCGATCTCGTGCATCGCATGGTTAAGGCCAATCCCGACAGGCTCGAGATTGCCCTGAGCGTGGCCGACGTCGAGCGTGCGCGTGAGAACGGCCGGGTTGCATCACTGATCGGTATCGAGGGCGCGCACACGATTGCCAACTCTCTCGCGATGCTCAGAAGCTACTATGCGCTTGGCGTTCGCTCCGTCGGCCTCACGCATCTCCATTCGACCGACTGGGCGGACTCGGCGACGGGCGAAAGGAAGAGCGGCGGCCTGTCGGCCTTCGGCGAGGACGCGATCCGCGAGATGAACCGCCTCGGCATGATGATCGACCTCGCGCACACGTCGGCCGAGACGGTCGACGACGTCGTCGCGGTCAGTTCGGCGCCTGTCATCGTTTCACATACCGCGGCGACAGCCGTGGTCCCTCACGAACGAAATCTCACGGACGCGTCGCTCACGGCGATCGCCGAGAACGGCGGGGTCATCATGGTCTGTTTCATTCCCGTCTTCGTATCAGACGTGGTTCGCGAATGGCAGGAAGGCATGATGCCGCTGATCAAGGAAGCGAAGACCGAAGAGGACTGGATACGGATCAACGAGGCCTATGTTGCCGAACACGGTACGCCGGACCGCGCCACGATCAGCGACGTCGCGGACCATATCGACCATATCGCCCGCGTTGCCGGTATCGATCACGTCGGCATCGGCGCGGACTTCTACGGCGCGCACAACGAATACGACCTGGTGCAGGGCCTCGAGGACGTATCGAAGTACCCTGCCCTGTTTGCCGAACTGCTGCGGCGTGGCTGGGAAGCAGATGACCTCAAGAAGCTGTCGCGTGGCAACGTGCTGCGGGTGTTTGCGGAGGTTGAAAAAGCTGCGCGCAATTAGAGGAGCGCCTGCATGTCTGCGAGGCGCAGCTTTACTCCGACTGTCCGTCGAACAACGAAAGACCCTCGGTCAGGTAGTCCGCGACGAGCGACGTGCCAATGAGGTAATCAGCCGTGTGCGTATTCCAGCTGTCCTGCGCGTGAGCGAGCGCGTCCGCCCACTCGCCGAGCGAGTAATCCCCGCGGCCAACCCACATTAGCGCCACCAGCGTGATCTGCTGATCGGGCTCCAGGTCCTCGACGGTGCTCTTGATCTCTCCGTAGTATGGGTCGTCGGAAAAATCCTCGGACATCTGCAGCGCAAGATCCTCGTTTGGATTCTCGGGCTCGTCGGGAAAAGTGACTTCCTCCCGTTCGTGGAATTCGTGCGCCTTGTCGATAAGGAACTGCACGGTCTCGCGATTCAGTTCAAGTTCTTTCATATCCGTCTACCGCCGCGGTCAGGGTGTGGGATGGTGCTTGCCGACGATGTGCACAGAGCTTGCTTGCGGGCCCTCGTCGCCAGCCTCTTCATCGAAGCGCAGCTCGGTCCCGATCTCCAGGTCCTCGAACTTGCCAGTGACGACGCTGTTGCGATGGAAGTAAATGTCGCGGCCGTCCGGGGTCATCAGGCGCCCGAAGTCCCTGTCCGGATGCAGCTCCGAGACACGCCCGTGTGGTGTCTCTTCGTGGTGCTTCACCTTGCCGCGTCGCTCGCGAGTGTAGTCCTCGAGCTGGCGGCGCATCGCATCGAACGCATCCCGCAGAGCAACGTAGGGGTCTTCGTGGGCGTGATGCTCGTCCGGCGAGCGCTTGACGACAATTTCCTTGCCGGGGACCGTTACGTCGATCCGGAAGTGAAACAGGTTGCCCTGGTGATGGTGCTTGTGCGGTGTCTCGACGACGACGCTGCAGCCGATGATCTCGCCGCAATAGCGCTCGAGTTTCGCCGCCTTTTCGCGGATCGTGGTTTCGAGAGCCTCGGACGGTTCCATGTGCCGAAAGGTGATTTCCAGTGGTTTTTGCATGCTGATAGTGACGATGTGACCAGGCTGGCAGGCACTGTATCGGTCCCCGGCCGGCTCAAATAGTCGTGAAAATGCCTATCCCGGAGACGTGCCCGGAAGCCTGATGTGTAGATTCACGGATAGCCTGCGATCGGTGCCGCTGCTAGCGTCTACTCATGACTACCGCAACACGCAAAGACATACTCGACGTCTTTCCCGGCCTGCAGGATCACGCGCTGGTCGAGATCCTCGAGATGAACGTAACGATCGAAGACCTCGAAGCAACGCTCGCCGTGATGACGAGCGACGATGAGGACCTGATCGATGTCAAACAGCGCGAGAGCGCCCGGATACACGGGCTGCTGCGCATTCTCAGCCAGGAAGGGATCGAGGCGCCGGGGCGCGACCGCTAGAGTCAGAGAGGCTCGGTTCGCGCCTGCTGCCGCTCCTCGAGGCGTTCGATTCTCGCGACCACGTCTTCACAGGACCGGTACGCGATCTGGTCGCGTCGCTCGGTCTGCGAGATCAGGTCGCGGCGCTTCTCCAGCGTCACCGTGACGTGGTCACGAGGCTCCAGCTGAATAAACGCTTCCTGCGGCGGTGAGCTGTGCAGCACGACCCGGTACCTGCCTTCGGGCAGGTACGTCGTCTCGTTGGAACCGAGTGAGCCGCTCGCGACCTCGACGCTTCCCTTGAAGACGCTATAGGCCGTCGCTACCGTCTGTGCCAGCGCCAGGTTGAGTTCCTCGGCGCTGCCCGCGGTGACGTAGCGGCCGCCGGATGCGTTGGCAATCGCACGCAGGCTGGCGGTGTCCTCGTCCTTGGCGTTGCCGAGGCCGAAGCCGATGACGTGAACCGCAATGCCGCGTTCGCGAAGCTCGCGTGCCGCATAGACGGGGTCGCCGCCGCAGCTTTCGAGGCCGTCAGTGACGAGCACGACCGCGCGGTCGGCGTCCTTCGCACCGAAGTCGCGGGCCGCCTGGTTGAGCGCGTACGCGATCGGCGTTTGCCCGAGCGGGCGCAGGCCGGCGATAGCGCGGCGAATCGGCTCGCGATTTTCGTCGCCGAAAGGTACGAGCAGGGTCGAATCGGAACAGTCGTTGTTGTCGCTCGGGCTCTTGCTGCCGTAGGCGCGCAGCGCGAGGTCGAGGTCGTCCGGGAACCAGTACGAGACGTCCTCGAGGATCGTCTTGGCAACCGACATCTTCGGCTCGCCGTTCATGCGGCCCCACATGCTGCGGGAGGCATCGACGACGATCTCGATCGAGCGGTCGTTGAGCGACACGACGGACCGCCCTGCTTTCATCGCTTCAACGTTGAGTGCCGCGCAGCTCGCGTCCTGCACGGTAATCGTGATTTCGGACTCCTGCTTGCGGCCGTCGATGCTGGTCGCGAGGGCGACGATGCGGTTCTCGCCCTCGTCGAGCGCGACGCTGCCGAGGAAGGTGCCGCCGGCGAGCTTCGCCGCAACCGGCTCCGAGCCGTTGACGCTGAGGGTCACGGTATCGACTCCGGTGGTTTTGAGGTTCAGGAATGCCTGCGGCAGCATCGCCGGATCCTCGACCCGGGTCAGGCTGCCGCCCGTTGCCCACGAGATCTCGTCGAGGATTTCGCCGCCGGTCCTGTTCTTGCCAAGCAGCAGGGTCTGCACAGTGACGCCCTGGGCGTGTGCCTTGATCGCCGCCTGGTGTGCGCGGCGGCGGTCCGACTGGCCGTCGGTAAACAGCATGATGACGCGCGACGAGTCCGGTCGACCGTTGCGCTCGAGTTCTTCCAGTGCCGTCATGATACCGGCGGCGAGATTCGTGCTGCCGGATCGCGGCAGCGTCCGGATCGCTTCGGTGACCTTGTCGCGGTTCGAGGTCATCTCCTGCGCCAGCTCGCCCTTCTTGTCGAAGCTGACCACACCGATCTTGATGTCGCTTCGCGGCGAGAGGTTCTCGACCAGGCCGATGGCGCCCAGCGAGCGAAAATCGCCCGGGTCGTTGCCACGGAGGCTCGATGACGTATCCATGACGAAGATCATGTCGAGATAGCGAACGCCGCCGATCGTCGACGCGACGCCCTCGACCTCGACCATGCGCTCGCCGGAGCTGGCGACGAAGTCGGCCGACGGCGACTGGATCTCGATCTCGAGCCCGTTGTTGGTCTGCGCGTTCACGCCAGTCGGCGCGAGGCTCATGAGGCCGCACAGTGCCGCGGCCAATACTGCTGTTTTACTATACATAACAAACACCTGCGTATGCCTAGTCAGCATAAGCAGGGACCCGGGCATAATCTGGGACACAGCACACAGTTTTGCCCGCCGATTGCGGCGAATCAGCCGTTACAGAGCCTTGAGAACCGGCGCCGTCAGCCGGGGGGTGACGGCCGCGAAACGATAAAAGCCGCACACGCTGCGAGAACCAGCGCCTGTACGATCAGGAGCGGCAGCGGTACGTCAAAAACCACGGACACCATCAGAACCGCGATCATCGAGACGACCCCGACAAATTTAGCCGTCCGGGAGATCGCCCGGTAGCGGTTCCAGTCGTCGATCAGTGTGCCGAACAGGCGGTGCTCGAGTAGCCATGCGTGCAAGCGCTTGGACGCGTTCGCAAACGCAAAGGCGGCAACGAGCAGGAACGGTGTCGTCGGCAGCAACGGCAGAACGATGCCCAGCGCACCCAGTCCGAGCGCGGTGAACCCGACCAACAGCCAGGCCGCTCTCGACAGGTGTATCAGCGCCCACTTCACGCCCTGATTATCACATGGCGGGCTGGCTCAGTCGGTCACGCGCGATAGCTTGCGAGCAGCAGCGGGTGGGCGTCGGCGTCGTACACGATGGCCGTCTCGCAGCCCTCGACGCCGAATATAGCAACGGGCTGGAATGGGCCACCGTTGACCGCGTAGTCGAGAACATCCTCGGCCGACAACGTCTTGCGGCCGCCGCGGTCCTGCAGCGGGAAGGCAAACTCCTCGAGACCGTCGTAGGCCCGGTACACGACCTCGGTGCAGACCATGCGGTCGGACGTAAAGAAGTCGAAATCGAAGTTGTACTGCTTGCCCTCGTGCACGACGGCGCGCTCGATAGCCTCCCTGATCGTGTCGGCCGCGCAGCGCGGTCGCAGGACGACGAAGGAATCGACGGCGAGCGTTTCCGACAGCGGCCTGAGCTTCACACCGTCTTTGAGCGCTTCCAGAGTGGCGACGTCGGCCGGCCATTGGCCGCCGGTTACGCCGAGACCCGAGCGCTGTTCCGCCGTGCCGACGTAGAACGCCGCGTGCGGCCAGAAGCCCGGCAGGAACAGGTTGGTCAGCGCCAGCGCATGACGGGTGACGAGGACGTCACCGGGCTCGAGGAATGCAGCGATCTCCGCGCGGATTTCGTCGGTGACGCGCTTGTTGGTGGTATCGCAAACCTCGGATGCCGCCCGGCCGAGACCTTCCATGACCGTGGCGAAAAACGTCTCCGCGCCGGCTTTGCCGCGTCGACGCCACTTGTGACTAACGTAGTCCCAGGCGATGCGTATGTATGTGCGCTTGCGCGCATCCAGCGATGACTCGAGTTCGGCCAGTTGGCTCGCCAGGAAGCCGACATCCGGGTCGTCGGCCAGCGCCAGCAGTGCCGGCCGATTGCGCCCGGCGAATTGCATCGCGTCGAGCATCGCCATCGCGTTCGCATGGTCGACGAACCATCGATAGATAGCCGTGTACTGTTTGGACGGAATGCGGTATTCGGGAAACGGTTCGTTGAGCTTGCGCTGGATCAGCGAGTGGTCCGCGATCCCGAACAGCAGCAGGCGGTCAATACGCACGAGCGTGCAGGCCGCCGCGTAGGCAACGAGAAACAGGTCGAGTTCGTCTTCTTCGACCTTGTTCGTGGGTTTGTCGACGACGCGCGTCAGCTGTTCGATCAGCGCCTTCAGGTTCTCTCGCGTGGTCAAGAGCCGCGCGAACCAGAAACCGAACGCCTCGTCCTCGCCGGGACGAAAAACGCCGCGCCCGACGATGCCTTCGAGCTCGTCACGGGTCGGCGCGTCCGCCTCCAGCTTGGATGCGGCGTCGAGCAAGCCTCGCATGGCGTTGGCGTACGACTGGATCAAAGGTGGCCCCGTAATCTGACCGTAAAGGAGATTCTATCGGCGAACGGGCCACCAAACTGTGACCTGCGGCTATCCGGGAGAATCCCTCTCTGGAATCAGATCTTGCGGGATACGAACACGCCGGCGGGACGTGCAAAGCGCAGCGTCAGGAACGCGACGCCCGCGATCGTCTGTGCACGCCAGCCCTGGCCGGCGACACAGTGGACAACCTCGCCGACGGCATCGAATACGTTGCTCACGATACGAATGCGCTGGCCGCGGTTCAGGTTGCAGCCCGTGCTGATGCGAAGTCCGCGCAGCGATACGTCTTCCGTGCGGGCTGCGAAGCCCTTGCGCTGCGGATGCTGGGTGAACAGTGTGATGTCCATGAAGCGGCCGAGGCGTTCGACGGCCCGTTGACCCGAGGATCCCTCCGGCTGGTCTTCGACGCGCTGCAGCGTGCTTCCGCAATGCTCGCAGCTCACATCCACCAGGTCGTCATTCGGACCGTAGTCGTGCGGCTGGGCGCAGAACAGGCAGGCGCCCTGCATGTCACGAATCACCGCTTCCGACATCGACAGCCCCTCGGCAACGCGCTCCAGGATAAACAGTCGCGAGTCGTACTCGGCGCGAGATTCGGGATTGCTGAGAACGGCGTAGGCCTTGTTGATCAGGGCCGCCATCCGGGTATCGCCGCCCGTGTCGGGATGATTCTGCTGCATCAGTCGTCGGTAGCGTTCCCGCACCATCTCTGGTCCTGCACCGCGATCGACACCCAGGATCGAATAGTAGTCGGCTTCTTGTTCGGCTCCGAGCATCCTTGCTGCCACCGTCGAAAATCGGAATCCAAACGGTGCCAGATACCGCGGCCGGATGCGCCCCAATCCATCACGCCGAAAACCGCCAACTTCGTCGGACATTATGTCCGTTCCAGCGCATTGGCTGGCATATACTCTCGCGCCATGCCATCGCCACTCGCAAATTTCCTCGGCTACCTGAACTGGCTCGCCAGGCCGTCCCACGGCCTGAGCACCAGCGAGGTCTACGACCTCATCGCGACCGCGTCGCCGACCGAGCACGGGCTGTACCTGAACTTAGGCTACTGGCGGGAAGCGGAAACGATGGACGACGCCAGCGAGGCGCTCGCGATGCTGGTCGCGGACGCCGGCGGGATGACGTCCGGCGACATCGTGCTGGATTGCGGTTTCGGTTTTGCGGATCAGGACCTCCTCTGGGCCCGCGAGCGGCAACCGCAGCAGATCATCGGCCTCAACATCACCGCGTCGCAGGTCGAGCGCGCACGCCAGCGGGTCGCCGACGCGGGCCTCGAAGACCGCATCGATCTGCGCGAAGGTTCCGCCACCGGCATGCCCGTTCCCGACGCGTCGGTCGACCTCGTCGTTTCCCTCGAAAGCGCCTTCCACTATCAGACTCGCGAAGACTTCTTCGCCGAGGCCTTTCGCGTCCTTCGCCCCGGCGGCAGGCTCGTCACGGCCGACATACTGCCGATGCCGCGTTCGAGCCGCTTCGTCACGCGCATGCGGCAGCGCCTCTCGTGGTATCTCGTTGCCAGCCGCTTCAATATTCCGGAGGCCAACCGCTACCTCATCCAGCCCTACGAGATGAAACTCGAGGCCGCGGGTTTTGACGGCGTTGGCGTAAAGTCGATACGCGACGACGTATACGCGCCGCTGCACGATTTCCTCGCCGCGAATCCGCGATTGCTGGAACGCCAGCATTGGCTCGCGAAGCTCCTCGCCCGTGCCACGCTCACACGCAAGGCGACGAACGTCTACGCCGGCCTCGATTACATTCTCGCCGTTGCCAGGAAACCCGCCCGCTGATCGCGGCATCGTCCGTGCCCGGGTTTGCGCGGTCTGTGTGCTACATTCTGAGCGTGCGCGGTTTCTACCGCCCGATTCCGAACAAGAGCGAACAACAAGGGGCGAACCATGAATAAAACCATCGCGTTAGCAGGCTTGTTGATTTTCGGCACCGCAGCGGCCCAGATGCCGCCGCCCGGCGATCCCGAACAGGCGCTTTCGCCCAACTACACGGGCAAGTCGTTCTCGCCGTACGCGGGCCGGCAGACCACGCTGATGCCGCTCTGGGGCGATACCCACCTGCACACGAATCTCTCCTTCGACGCCGGCGCCTTTGGCAACCGGCTCGGCCTCGACGAAGCCTATCGGTTCGCACGCGGCGAGGAAGTCGTGGCAACCAGCGGCTTCGCAGCCAAGCTGTCTCGGCCACTGGACTGGCTCGTGATTGCCGACCACTCCGACAATGTCGGCTTCTTCCCGGACCTGATGGCCGGTGCGCCACATATCCTGGCCGACCCGCTGGGCCGGGAGTACTACGACCGAATCCAGGCCGGCGACGGCGTCGCCGTGGCGCTAGAGCTCATAATGGCGTTCTCGCAGGGCGAGTTTCCCGAGTCGTTGGCGTATACGCCGGACTCGGCGCCGTTTAAAAGCACGTGGCAGGCTACGGTCGAGGCCGCGGAGAAGTACAACGATCCCGGCAGGTTCAGCGCCTTCATCGGCTTCGAATGGACCTCGCTGATCCGCGGCAACAACCTGCATCGGGTCGTGATTTATCGTGACGGCGCCGACAAGGGCGGGCAGCTCATGCCCTACACAACGACGGAGCCGTTCGGCAGCCCGAACCCGCGCGACCTCTGGCAGTGGATGACCGACTACGAGGCGAAGACCGGTGGCGACCTGCTCGCGCTCGCGCATAACGGCAACCTCGCCAACGGCATCATGTTCCCGGATCGGGCGCAGTACGATGGCAAGCGCCTCGACCGGACCTACGTGCAGCAGCGCTCGATGTGGGAGCCGCTTTACGAGGTCACGCAGATCAAGGGCGACGGCGAAACGCACCCGTTCTTGTCGCCGAACGACGAGTTCGCCGACTACGAGACCTGGGCGTTCGGCAATCTCGACCTGTCCGAGGCCAAGACCAACGACATGCTGGCCGGCGAATATGCGCGCGAGGCGCTGAAGCGTGGCCTCGCGCTCGAGGAACGACTGGGCACCAATCCTTACAAGTTCGGCATGGTCGGCTCGACCGACAGTCACACGTCACTTGCGACGGCTCAGGAAGACAACTTCTTCGGCAAGCATTCCGGCGTCGAACCGAGCCCGCACCGCCTCGGCGACGTGGTCATGGAGACCGAGAACGGCCGTATCATGGACTGGGAACAGGTCTCCTCGGGTCTCGCGGCGGTCTGGGCAACCGAAAACACGCGCGAGGCCATCTTCGATGCAATGTCGCGAAAAGAGGTGTACGCGACGACAGGCAGCCGACCGATGGTCCGCTTCTTCGGCGGCTGGGACTTCACCGACACTGACCTGAACAGCCGCCAACCGGCGTTTGCCGGGTACCGGAAAGGCGTGCCGATGGGTGGCGACCTGTCGAGTGCACCGGCGGGCATGGCACCGACGTTCATGGCCTACGCCGTTCGCGATCCGATCGGCGCCAACCTCGATCGCATCCAGATCATCAAGGGCTGGTATGACGGCGACGATGTGTACGAAAAGGTCTACGACATCGCCTGGTCGGACGGCAGAACGATCGGCTCGAATGGCAAGCTACCCCCGGTCGGCAATACCGTGAATGTCGCGACCGGCTCGTTTACGAACACGATCGGTGCCGCGGAACTCGGTGTCGTATGGACGGACCCGGAATTCGACCCCGCGCAGCGCGCGTTCTATTACATGCGTGTGATCGAGATCCCGACGCCTCGCTGGTCGCTGTATGACGCGGTGCGATTCGACGTCGAGCACCCGGCTGATGCACCGACATCGACGCAGGAACGCGCATACACGTCGCCAATCTGGTACACCCCTTAAGACCAGGTTTTCGAAAACGAAAGCCCTCCTGCCGGAGGGCCTTCGTACACTGCCTGTGTTTCGCCAGCCCGAGAACTTTGCGCTTTAGCCAATGTCGTATAACGTGGGAATGGATAGAGACGAAATCCTTCAAGGAGTTCGCATGCCGCCCCGCTTTTCCTTTGCAACGCTCCGCACGGTCCTGTTGGCCGCTGCATGTATCGGCGTGGCCGGGGCGCAGGAAGGCGACGTGAATCACGTTGCCGAAGATATCCGCTCGGAAATAGAACACATCGTCGTGGTTCCTGGGGCGAGCCCGACGGACCAGGACATTACCGGTACCTATGACGAGGATGGACTGGGCGCGGCCGGAGGCTATGCGGCCGGCGCGCAACTCGGCACGCCGTCGATCAACGTCGGCCCGGTGTCGGTTGGCACAACGATCCCTGAACTGATCTTCCCGGGTGCAATCGTGGGTGGGGCCGTCGGCGAAATGCAGCGCAGCGTTCAGGAGTTTCGCGATGCGCTGGCCGAGGATCTCGCTGGATCAACCGGCAGGACTCTGAACTCCTCGAAGCTCGCGCGCCAGGTCTACCAGGACCTGCGGCACATGCCCTCACCCGACGCGCGGCTGTTTGCGGTATCGACGCCGATCCCCGAGGACATCGATACGCTGCTGTACGTCGGCATCCGCGACATCGCCATCGACGTGGACGGCGGCAAGGCGGTCCTGAAGACGACGGCCGAGGTCACGCTGCGTCGCCTGAGCGACGGCGAGCGTCTCGACCGGCGATGGATCTACTACCGCGACAAGGACTCGCTGTCGAACTGGACGGACAACGACAACCAGCTCTGGCACGAGTACGCGAACTTCGCGCTGCACTACCTGGGGCGCGAGATCGCGGCAACCGCGCTATCGAGGGTGGACATTGACCACAAGCTGGAACCCGCGAAGTCGGATTCGGTGAAGCTCAAGCGCAGCAACCCGTGGCAGGCGAGCAGCAAGTCACTGGCGCCGACGCTCGCCTGGAATTTCGAACTTGAGGACGAGACTTCGCAATACCCGTGGGACATCGACGCGTCGAACGTCAGCTTCGACCTCGAAATATACGACCGTCAACGCCTCGTCTTCATCCAGCGGCAGATCCCGCAGGCCTCCTTCGAGTTCCCATCGCAACTCGAACCGTGCAAAAACTATCTGTGGACCGTGCGGCCGTCCTTCAGCGTCAACGGCACGCAGCGGCACGGCCGGTGGATGCGAAAGTCCTACGAAAACGTCACGGAGAACGCCGTCGTTGGCGAAAAGGCGTCGGCGGGCCACGCCTATCTGCAGGGCTTTGCGACGCTGAAGATCGACTGCCGCGCGAAGTAGCACTCGAGCGGCGCTATCCGCAGTGACGGTGCACGCACTCTTGCAACAACAGGGCTACACGCTCAATCCCTTCTGAAGTTCACCCGCCATTGAGCCGGCTGTCCACGTGGCGGTTGAAGTCGGCGAGCGCCCCTTCGAAACGCCCGAAGTTCAGGTGCTCGTTTGCGCCCGATTCGAGGCCGGCCTGGATGCTCTCGCCGATATCGAAATCCTCAGCCAGTGTTTTGCTCGTGATGGCGTGGTTCTTCGCCCAGTGCGCCATGTCGTCGTCACTTTCGACCCGGTCGCTCGGCGCAAGCGTGCTCAGGCGTATTCGTGTCGACGTCGCGCTGATCGGCTCGAGCTGGATCCAGGCGAAATGGTCGGACTGAACCAGGAACTGGTTGATCGGGAAGATACTGTAGAGGACCTGCGCATGATCCCTTAGCCGCCAGTCGTCGACGGGCTGCTCCGGAAGCTCGGCCAGCGACCGCTTGGCCATTATCGACCTCATGTGCGGCCCGAAGCTCTCATAGCTCGAGAGATTGTCGAGGAAGTGCGGCGCGATCGTGTCCCGGTGTGCGACGCGAAAGTGGTAGGCCTCGATGCCACCTTCGACGAGGATCTTCCAGTTGGCGGAGCAGACCTCCTCGTCCATGTGCACCAGCTGATACTGGCCGGCATCGAAACGTTCGAGGTCCCCGGCCAACCCGGCAAGATAGTCATCGACGTTCGGCGCCTCTTCGCCCGAGGCCCAGGCCCAGATCCAGCCGTACTTTTCGACCGAGCCGAGGCGCTTCAGGCCCATCGCGCCACGATCGAGCTCGGGGAAGCCCTGCTTCTCGTGGGGTACGCCGACCAGCTCACCGCGGTTGTTCCAGGTCCACGCATGATAGGGGCACGAGAAGCGCTGCTTGCAACCGTTCTGGTCGTCAACCAGTCGTGTGCCGCGGTGCCGGCAGACATTGAGGAATGCATGCGCAGCGCCGTCGGCATCCCGCGTGAACAAGACGGGCAAGCCTGCGAAGTCGCGTCGCAGGAAGGATCCCGGTTCCGGCAGCTCGCTCGAGTGGACAATCGGCTGCGGTGCCGTCCGCAGGATGCTGTCGCGCTCCGCTTTGAATCGCTCCGGGTCGAAATAGATCTCGACCGGGCTGGTTGTCGCCGCCTCGTTGAGGAAGGCCGACTTCCGGGCATGGAGTTCCAGGAGTTCGTTGGCCAGCTGAATTTCGGTCGCGCGTTCCATGGCAGCCCTCACTTACCATTTGGTAAGGTGACTATGACTTACCAATTGGTAAGCTGTCAAGTATAGTCGTCACAGGAGCTACAGCCTGACAGGTGATACCGATGACCGAGACGCGCGAGCGTTTCATCAGCGCCGCGACGAAAGCCTTTGCCGAGCGCGGTTTCTACGGCACCAGCATCGCCGCGATAGCGGACGCGCTGCCCTACACCAAGCAGGCACTGCTGCATCACTTCGGCAGCAAGGAAAAGCTGTACGCGGAGGTTTTGAAGCGAATCTCCGATCGACTGATGGCGGAACTCGAGGGCGTGCGCGAACGCGCCCTCGACCCGCGCGACCGGCTCGAGGAGACGTTCGTCGAGTTCTACAGGACGACTATCGAGCGGCCCGACGACACGCAGCTACTGATGCGTGAGCTGCTGGACAACAAGCGGCGCGCCGAGACCTCGCGAACCTGGTACTTAAAGCCGTTCCTCGAATCGCTGGTGGACATGGTCGTCGAAGAACCGTCGACGAATACTCGCTCCCGGCATGTCGCGTTGGCCGTCGTCTACCAGCTGCTCGGGGCTATCAACTACTTCGCCGTCTCGGAGCCGACGCTGAAACGAATGTTCGGGGGCGAGGAGTTCTCGAAGCTCCGCGGTAATTACGAGGCGGAGCTTCGACGACTCATTGCGGCACGGCTCGACTCAGAGCAGTGATCAGGCGATCGTGCCTTGCACCATCAGCCCCAGCGCAAACGCAAGCGTCGCGGCGGCCGCGGCGACCGTTCGAATCGTATTGAGCAGGGTCCACGTTCGGAGGTACTCCTCCCAGACGGCAACCGCGCCCGGGTCGGTGGCGGACACTTCGGCCAGTTTGTTGTTGAACGGCACGTTGCCGAAGATCGTCACGAAGAAAGTGCCAATAACGTAGAGGAGCGCGCCGGCGAGAAAGTACGCCGCCGACGGTGATCCCCAGCCGAGAACGGCCAGCACGGCAATGATTACCGAGATCGCCGCCGTGCCCATGAAGGCGCCGAGAAACACCGGGTTGATGACGACGATGTTGATCGACTGCATCGCCGCAATGCCCTCCGGAGAGGGCCTGCGTGCGAGTGCTTTCATGATGAAGCTCGAAAACGCGAAGAAGACACCGCCGATCAATCCGGCGCCAAGCAGTGCGGCCAGTACCGCAATCGTCATCAGGTTCATGCGACTGCCTTCCACAGGCCGGTTGCGGCAATTTCTTTCGCGTAGTCGGCGAAGTCCTTCGGCGGGCGTCCGAGCGCGCGCTGTACGCCATTCGTCAGGTAGGCGTTCCGGCCGTCCAGCACCGTGGCGAACAGGTAGTCCAGCATCCAGACGACGTCCTTCGGTGCGCCGGATTCGGACACTCCGTTGACGAACGCATCATGCGGAACCGGCACGTAGGCAATCTCGCGGCCTGTTGCGCGTGATAGCTCGGCCGCGACGTCCGCCAGGCTCAGCATGCGCGGGCCGGTCACTTCGTAGACTTCGCCGGCGTGGCCAGGCTCCGTCAGTGCGACGACCGCGACTTCCGCGATGTCGTCGACATCGACGAAGGGCTCTGGCGTGTCGACGTCCGGCAGCGTGATCTGCCCGGTCTGGACCATCTCGACGAAGGCCCCTTCCGAGAAGTTCTGGTTGAACCAGCTGGCACGAACGATCGTCCAGTCGATGCCGCTGTCCTGCACGATGCGCTCGCAGGCTTGTGCTTCTTCCTCGCCGCGGCCGGACAGGAGGACGAGATGCTGTACGCCGTGACGCTTCGCTTTGGCCGTCAGTGCCCGGATGGCATCCGTAGCGCCGGGCATCGCGAGATCCGGGGCGTAATTGATGTAGACAGCCGTCGCGCCGGCGAGGCACTCGTCCCAGTTGTCCTCGTTGTTCCAGTCGAAGGACGGCGTCGCCGAGCGTGAGCCCTGGCGGACCGGGACGCCCTTCGCTTCGAGGCTCTCGACAATGCGGCGACCGGTCTTGCCGGTGGCGCCCAGTACGAGAACGAGCTCCTGCGTCGTGTCGTTAAAGGTGTTCGAGTTCATGGCTTGCTCCTTGGTGGGGATCAGGTTCAAGCCAATCATCCGGGTACGGCCCGGAGCGTTCTTGACACGGGGCGCCGCTCTTTTGACAGGGCGCGCCATCCGGTCAAACGGTGCCGGGTTGCGCCTCCAGCCGGTAGGATCGCGGCGTCTGCCCTGCCCAGCGCTTGAACGCCCGGTTGAACGCACTTTGCTCCGAGAAACCGGTCAGGAACGCGATCTCGGCGAGCGGGTAGCCGGTGTCGCTGAGCAGGCGCTCGGCGAGCTCCCGGCGCGATTCGTCGACCAGGGTCTGGAAGGAATAGCCCCGCTCCGACAGACGGCGCTGCAGCGTGCGCGCGCTCATGCTGAAATCGCCGGCGATATCGGAAACGGTTGGTATGCCCTGGCTCAGCGCCTGCGAGATATGGATGCGCACCCGCCGTTCGAGGGAGGCGTCGTCGTCGAACTTCGACAGCTCCTCGTCGAGGTGGGAATCGAAGAACTTGACGATGCCTTCGTCGCCGAGCCGGTTCGGCGCCTGCATCACCTCATGTGAGACCAGCAGCGCGTCCTTGTCGGAACCGAAGTGAATCGGGCAGCCAAAGTGGCGCTCGTGCGCCTCCGTGGACCCGGGCGCATCGTGCTTGAAGTAAATGGCGAGGGCCTGGAAGGTGTCCGTCGAGATCTCCTGGCTGATCGCCGCAATGCTCGCGATCGTTGCCTCGTTCGAGAGCCGGAGTCCCAGTTCGCCGCGATCGCCGTCGCGATGCAGGTGCATGTAGACGCCCTCATCGGTCTCCCGCGGTTCGTAGGTCGAAACGCTGGTCAGTACCCTCGCGTAGCGTTCGGCGCGCTCGCAGGAGCCGCGCAGGTTGGGCGCCGACTTCCAGGCAAGGCCAAAAGCGCCGTAGTTCTCGCAGCGCATGCTTGCGCCGGTGCGCAGCGGCAGTTCGAGCCCGTTCGGGTCGGCGCGGGCGAGACTCGCGAAGAACGCGTAGTAGTCGGTGTCCGCGACCATGACCTTGGGATCGATCGGGGCGTCGGGGTCGACGCCGACGGCCTCGAGGAACGGCCGCTTGTCCAGGCTGGCGTCCGCCTGGGCGATGACCTTGTGAACGAAAAGTGACGTGATCTGGCCCACGCTGGAGATATAGCACGAATAGGGGCAAGGGCCCACGAGGAGCCCTGCCCCCGGTTTCGCGGGGCATGGCTCATGCCGCCGCTCCCGGCATGGCGATGTTCCAGCTTCCGCGAGTGGCGCTGCGGCGTGCGAACTCGCCGAAGTCGGCCGGCTGGCGACCCAGTGCTCGCCAGACGCCATCACCGACGGCTGAGTTGCGGCCATCGAGGACCGACTCGAACAGATAGTTCATGAGCCAGACGAGATCGTCGGGCACCCCCGAATCCTCCATTGCCTCGACGAACGCCTCGCCCGGGATCCGGACGAACGGGACGTTCCGGCCCAGCGCCTCGGAGACATCCTCTGCCAGCTCGGCAAAAGTCAACGAGCGTGGTCCGGTAACCTCGTAGGTCTCTCCTGCATGACCGTCTTCCGTCAAGGCCGCGACAGCGACGTCGGCAATGTCGTTCACATCGACGAACGGCTCAGGGATGTCTCGCGCGGGCAACGTCAGCGCTCCGTCGAGAATCATCGGCAGGAAGCCTCCCTCGGTGAAGTTCTGCATGAACCAGGCCGCGCGGACGATGGTCCAGTCCATTCCGGCGTTCCGGACGATTCGCTCGCAGACGTAGCCTTCGCGCTCTCCCCGACCGGACATCAGCACGACGCGCTGGACGCCCTGCTCGGCCGCTTTGTCGACGAACTGTCGAACGACTCGCGAAGCTCCGGGGAGCACGAGGTCCGGCACGTAGGCCAGGTAGACCGAGGTCACGCCGTTCAGAGCTGCATCCCAGGTGTCCGAGCCGTGCCAGTCGAACGCGGGGCTCGCGGAGCGGGAGCCAATACGAGTCTCGGCACCCAAAGCCTGCAGGCGTTCCACGATGCGTCGCCCGACCTTGCCGGTGCCGCCCGTGACGAGGGTGACGCCGGTGTCATTCATTGCTTTGTCCATCGTCAATTCCTCCTCTCGTTAGCCTGCGTTGGCGCGGCGGGTTTGCAGCAGGGTCGCCAGGCAGATCGCACCGACAAGCAGTTCGATACCGGCGGCGCTGATCATGCCGCTGTGCGGGACACCGTCCAGGACGATGCTGATGACTCGTGACAGCCCGTAGGACAGGTATACGACCGTCGCGGTTGCCAGCGAGAAGACGGCGAGATCCCGGCGGAAGACGCCGGCGAACATCAGCAGGCCCGCGATGAGCAAGGTGCCGGCCGGCGCCTTGAGCTCGTTGGCAAGCGTTGCGTTGCCGACAACCTCGATGCCGTAGCCGGAATAGAAGACGTCCGGTGCGAACAGAATCGTCAGCGCAATCGCGATGGCGATGAGCGCGCTGGGAACCAGGACCAGGCCGGTGGTCAGTGATCCACCGTAGATAGGCAGTACTTGTGACTTCATGATGCGTTCTCCTGTTATCACTTGACACTGTGTCAATTGACACGCTGTCAAGAGTAGGAGAGACTTGACAGCATGTCAAGTGAGAACATCGATACGCGCACAAAGATCCTGCAGGCCACGGTTCGATCGCTGGAGCAATCGGGCGGGCGCGGCGCCCGGATGGGCGACATTGCGAAGGAATCGGGCATCTCCCGGCAGGCCGTCTACCTGCATTTCGAGTCGCGCGCGGACCTCTTGACCCAGGCCTTTCTCTACCTGGGCGACCAGCTCGACGTCGACGGCCGTCTCGCCCCCTCCCGGGCCGCGGCGACGGGCCAGGAGAGGCTCGAGCGCTACATCGAGTTCTGGGGCAACTTCCTGCCAGAGATCTACGGCGTCGCGAAGGCGCTGATGATGGCCCGGGACACCGACGAGGCGGCGGCAGCGGCGTGGAAGGACCGCATGGAGGCCATGCGCCATGGCTGCCGTGCGGCGATCGGCGCACTACACGCGGACGGCGCGCTCGCGGAGGAATGGACGAGATCGAAGGCAACCGATGCCTTCTTTGCCATGCTGCAGGTGCCCAACTGGGAGTACCTGACGCAGGAATGCGGCTGGTCGAAGAAGGAGTACATCCGCCGCATGAGCGTCCTGGCGAAGCGCAGCTTCGTCGCCGGCTAGCGGCTCGCTATACTGCCGCGGTGCAGATCCGCGATCACCACCAGCGAGCTATCGATCGACTGGCCGATGCCTACCGGGACGACCCGCGCTTCCGCGGCCTGATCATCGGCGGCTCCGTCGCCAAGGGCTTCGCCCGCGACGACTCGGACGTGGACTTCATGATCATTGCGAGCGATGAGGAATACGAGCGTCGGCTCGGCGAGCGCGACCTGTTCATCAACCGCACCGATCTCAGCGACTACGAAGGCGGCTTCGTCGACGGCAAGATCATCGACCTTGCCCATCTCGAGGGCGTTGCGGAAAAAGGCAACGAACCCTCGCGCGCCGCGTTCACGGGCGCCTTCGTCGCGTACTCGCACATCGCGGGCCTCGAGGACCTGCTGCAACGCATTCCCGTGTATCCCGAGGCCGGTCATGATGAACGTATCCGGGCGTTTTACAGCATGGCGTTCATCCAGCACTGGCTGATCCACGAAGCCGAACGGCACGGCAACCGCTACACGACGCTGCGCGCCGCCAGCCAGCTCGCCCTGTTTGCCGGCCGGCTGATCCTCGCTCACAACCGCCGGCTGTTTCCGTATCACAAGTGGTTGCCCAGGACCCTCGAAGCGGTGCCCGAGAAGCCCGACGAATTTATGTCACGCTTCAACGAGCTGCTCGATGAGCCCGGCGGCGAACGCGCCACGGCACTGTTCGAGTGCATTCGTGACTTCCGGGACTGGGGCGTCAGCGACCTCGACGCCTACACGTGGTTCATGACCGACGTGGAGTGGAGCTGGATGACGGACACAACGCCGATCGAAGACTGGTAGTCCTTACATAAGGCCTGACGCAGTTCACATTTTTTTCGTGATCGGTTCGGACGACGCTCGCCGCAAGTCCTGTCAAAGTAGGTCTTGAGGAACTGCGGATCGCCCGCACGGGTGCACCTCTCAAAAATGAATAAGAAACAACAAGGCTTTACGCTGATCGAGCTGATGATCGTCATTGCGATCGTCGGCATTCTGGCCGCGGTCGCCGCGCCAGCGTACAGAGACTACTCCATCCGCGGCCAGGTCTCCGAAGGCTTGAGCCTCGCGAGCGCCGCAAAGGCTGCGTCGACGGAGTACTTCCAGGATCAGGGTGCGTTTCCGATCGACAACAACCAGGCCGGGCTCGAAGTCGCTGCGAGCATAACGGGAAGCTACGTGACGTCGGTGACCGTGACCAACGACGTGATTACCGTTCTGTACGGCAACAGGGCACATCCCCTGATTGCCGGTGAGACGGTGACGCTCACCGCCGACATTACCTCGGCCGGCAGCGTTCAGTGGGTTTGTGCGAGCGGCGGTGTAATCCGCAGCAATCACCTGCCAAGGATCTGCCGATAGGCTACCGGGCCGTCCCCTGGGCCAAAGCCGGGTTCCTGTTGGTGCGCCACTCCAGCACCGCGATCGTCAGCGCCGGTAGCATCGTCACGGAGACGATGGCCGCGCCCAGGATCCCGAACAGAACGATCGCGCCGACGCCGCGGTAGAGCTCCGTGCCGGCGCCCGGGATGAACACCAGCGGGGACAAACCGCAGATCGTCGTCAGCGTCGACATCGCGATGGGTCGAATGCGCGCCGAAACGGCCTCTCTGACCGCCTCGAGTGCAGATGACTGGCCGGACTGCATCTGCTTCATGGCGCGGTCGACGATCAGGATCGGGTTGTTCACGACCGTGCCGATCAGGATCAGGAAACCGAGCATCGTGATCATGTCGAAGGCCTGGTGGAAGCCGCCGAACCCTATCCAGGTCAACGCTGCACCGACGCCGTTGAACAAAGCCAGCCCAACGATACCGCCGGCGATACCCAGCGGAATCGTCGTCATGATCAATAGCGGATAGCCCCAGTGGCGGAAGATCGCGACGAGCAGCAGGAAAATAATGACCAGAGCCACCGGGTAGTTGGTCGCGAGCGTTGCCTTGGTCGCATCGAGCTGATCGCTCGCGCCGGAGATATCGATATTGACCGACGCGGGTAACGCGCCCGAGTCGCGCAGATAGTCCACCACGTCCCTGCGCACGATCTCGACGCCCGTCTGCAGCGCCACGGTTTTCGGCGGGATGATGTTGAGCGTCACGGTACGCTGACCGTTGATCCGGCGAATCGAATTCGTGTCGACCGTTTCGCTGATCGTCGCTATCGCATCCAGCGGCAGTATGCTGCCCTGCGGCGTGTAAATCGGCAGGCCGCTCAGGCTGTCGAGATCCGTGCGCCCCGCCGTCGTGCTGAAGAGATACATGTCGATCTTGTCGTCGGCGTCGAAGAACTCGTCGACGAAAGCGCCGTCCGTCAGCGCCGCGACCGTATAGCCGACCTCGCCGGCTGCCATGCCGAGCTCGGCAGCCCGTGCCCAGTCCGGGCGTACTTCCACGAGCGGCTGCGACAGCGCCAGCGAGGACGGGCTCGATTGAATGCGCGGGTTGTCGAACACTTCCTCCGCGCGCCGATAGGCGGCAAGCGCCGCTTCGTAAACCACGCCGAGGGATGGCCCGGAGACGTCGAGGTTGATGCTGCGCGTGCCGCCGTCATTCGACGAGATGATCGATCCGCGTGCCGCGAACGCCCGCATCCCCGGATACTGCCGATAGTGCTCGGTAAAGGCATCCATGAGCTCGTCGATTTCACTGCGGCGAACCGGCGCCGAGATGATGCGCATGCCGTCGGCAGAGATGCTGGTCGTCAGGTATGCGATCGGAGGCACGGTGATTTCACCGCGCTCATAGCGTCCGGACTCGTCGCCCACGAACTGCAGGAAATGATCGCGGACGTCGATGCCGATTTCGGTCATTGTCTCGAGGTTGTAGCCGGGCGGAGCGCTCATGGATGCAAACGTCTTCGGCTCTTCGCCTTCCGGCAGGTATTCCGCCGGAGGCGTCAGCACGAGAATCACGGCCGCGCTTGCCACAAGCGTGGCGGCGATTGTCGTCCGACGTCGAGTGGGCGTCGTGATCAGCGAATCGATCCAGGCAAGCAACCGAGCCCGCATGGCACCTTCGGCATGCGAGCGATGCTCCGTGCCGAACGACAGGCGCGCGCTCGCGGTCGGGATCAGCGTGATCGCGACCAGCATGGACGCCAGGATAGATGCCGAGATGGCGATGGCGACGTCGGAATAAAGCTGCCCCGCCTCCTGCTCGATGAACAGCACCGGCAGGAAGACCATGATTGTCGTCAGCGTCGACGCGAACACCGCCGTCCAGACGCTGCTGACGCCCTCCACGGCCGCCCGGAAACGGTCGAGCCCCTGACGCCGTTTGAGCTCGATACTCTCGATGACGACGATACTGTTGTCGAGCGTCATGCCGATCGCAAACGCGATCCCCGCCAGCGAGATGACGTTGATGGTGCGGCCGAAGGCCAGCAGCCCGATGAACGCCGCGATCGTGCAGATCGGTATGCCGATGACGCCCACCGCCGTCGCGCGAGCCGAGCGCAGGAACAGGAACATCACGGCGGTCGCGAATATCGCGCCGAGCGTCAGGTTGACCCAGACGTTTCTGACGGACGCCTCGACGTAGCCTGCGTCCTCGGACGTCAGGTACATCGTCATGCCGGCCGGTTCGAGAACGTCTCGCTTGACCTGCTCGACCGCCTCGAGCATCGCGTACTTGATGTCGATTACGTTGGAGCCCGCCTCCCGACTCACGGTCAGGGAAATCACCGGGTTGTCATTGAAGAACGACAGGCGCCGTACTTCGAAGTGATCCAGCTCGATCTCGGCCACGTCCGCCAGCCGGATCAACGCATCGCCGCGCCGGTCGATGATCAGGTTGTTCAGGTCGTCGATGGAGTCGAATCGACCCACGGTGCGCAGCAGGTAGCGCCGTTTGCCGCTGTCGATCTCGCCGCCCGACACATCGCGATTGCGGGCGCGAATCGCGTTGCGCACGTCGAGAATCGTGAGCTGTCGGTCCGCAAGTCGCGCGGGGTCCAGCAGGATCTTCACCTGGCGTCTCGCGCCGCCGCGGATCGAGACCTGCGAAACCCCGGGCACCCCCGAAAGCCGGGTGCGAACGTTGTCCTCGATGAAATCCCTCATCATGTCCATGTCGAGCGAACGCGGATTACCGGGCAAGGGCGAGATCGCGAAGTACATGAACGCGTTGGCCGAGAACGAACTCGCGAACACGCGTGGCTCGTCGACGTTCTCGGGATAGGCCGGCACCTGGTTGAGCGCGTTATTGACGCGGATCAACGTCTGCGTCATGTCGACGCCGAACGGGAAATCCAGCTCGATGACGGCGCTGCCGCTCGAAGCGGAGGATTCGAGCCGCTGCATGTTCGGCAGGCTGCGAAGGTATTCCTCCTGCTCGATCAGAATTTCCTTTTCCACGTCCTGCGGCGTCGCGCCGGGCCACACCGTCTCGATCGAGACGGTGCGGACATCGAGGTCCGGGATCATCTGCACCGGCACGCGCAGGGCCGCCAGCACGCCGAGGACCGAGACGATCAACGCGATCACCGTCATCAGGATCCCGTTGCGTACGATGGCCTCGAACATGATCAGAGCGATCCGGAGAGAATAGTAACGGCCTGGCCGTCCTGCAGCGTCTCGTTGCCGCGGGTGACGACGAGATCGCCCTCGCTGAGCCCCGCCGTTACTTCCACGAGACCGTCGAATTCGAAGCCCGTATCGATCGCCTGTTCGCGAACGACCGGACGCCCGTCGCCATCGTCGACGACCCAGACCGTGATTCGTCCGTCCGGGAATCGCAAAATTGCGTCGCGCGGCACGGCGATACCCCGGCGCCCGGTATCAAGCTTCAGGCTGCCGCGAACGGACATGCCCGGCGTGATCGGCAGGCCCTCGCTGACGCCGTCGGCAAGCACGCGGACAAGGAACGTCCGCGCGCCCGGATCCTTGACCGGAACGATCGTGTCAATTCGGCCCCGGAGGCGGCCATCCCTCGCGGCGTCGAGGGCAATCTCGACCGGGGTGTCCGGCGTCAATGCACCGAAGTACTCCTGCGCGACCCTGAAATCGAAGCGCAGGTTTTCGGTCTCGACCAGTTCGAGCAGGCCGTTTCCGGGAGTGACCCATTCGCCGAGCTCGGTGTTGCGCGAACTGATCACGCCCGCAAATGGCGCCTTCAATGTATGCCGCGCAACGATCGCTTCCTGCTCGCGCAACGCGGCACGGGATGCTGCGAGCGCGGCCTCGTCACTGACCACTTCGGCCCGCAGGGATTCGATCTCCGTGCGGGCGATTGCCCGCTCGGCGCCGACTTTCTCCGCATCCGCAAGACGGCGCCTGGCATCGGCAACGGCCGTCTCGCCCTGCAGCACCTCGGCCCGGGAACGCTGCATGGCCAGCTCCGCCAGCTCGGCGTCCAGGGTCAACAGGGCATCGCCGGCTTCGACGCGGTAGCCCTCGTCGACGACAATATTCGCAACGAGACCGGCAACGGCGGTCGACAACACCGCGCGCCGGGGCGACGTCACGGTGCCGGTGACGTTGACCTGCTGCACGATCGTGCGGGCGGCCACCTGTTCGACGCGCACCGGCGCCTGGGCGAAAACATCCGCCCACAGCAAAAAGAGTAATGCGCCGCACAGGGCGCGGTAGCTGGTCCGCATTCTGATTCTTCTATATCGCTGCCGCGAGGCAGCCTCGCTGGATACGCTATTGTAGATGGAAAACCGTGACCGCGGGCCGGACCGTCAGATCTCGAGCGTCTGCAGCGAATCGGATACCCGGTAGCTGGCCGTCGTCTTCTCCGCGACAAGCGCCTCGGTGCTGCCGGGCATCAGCGCTGACAGCTGCATGCCGCCGTCATCGAAGCGAAACACGGCGAGATCGGTAATCAGTACATCCACGGCGTGGCCCGCTGTCAGCGGCAGGCTGCAGTCGTCCACGACCTTGCTCGAGCCGTCGCGATTGCAGTGCGTCATCGTGACGACCAGCCGTCTGGCGCCGCTCGCGAGGTCCATCGCCCCGCCGACGCCGAGCAGTGGTTTCCCCGGCACCGCCCAGTTGGCGAGGTTGGCGTTCTGGTCAACCTGCAGCCCGCCCATGATCGCCACGTCGACGTGACCGCCGCGGATCATGGCAAAAGACGACGCGCTGTCGAAGTAGCTGGCGCCCGGCAATGCCGTTACGGGGATCTTGCCGGCATTCACCGGGAAGTCGAGCGCCCCGCCACCGCTAGGCTCCGGCCCGACGCCCAGCATGCCGTTCTCGGTGTGCATGATGATGCCGCTCTCCGGCGTGATCAGGTCAGCCACCAGCGTCGGTATGCCGATGCCGAGATTCACGACATCACCCGCTTCTAGCTCGGCGAGCGCAGCGCGCGCGATTTTCATCCTGGTCTCGTCGACCTTCTTGGAGCTGCTCTCGATCGACGCCGACGAACCGAGGTCCTCGGGCGTGACGTTTGCCTGCACCAGGTAGTCGACGAAGCAGCCCGGGGTATGCACATGCTCGGGTTCGATCTCGCCAATCGGTACGATGTGCTCTACTTCCGCGACGACGGTCTTGGCCGCGGTCGCCATCGCCTGGTTGAAGTTGTTCTCGGTCATTCGATACTGCAGGTTACCTGCCGAATCCCCCCGCCACGCTCGAATAAAAGCTACGTCACCGACGATCGGGTCCATGAGAACCATGTTCTTGCCATTGATGACCCGGGTTTCACGGTCCTTGGCAAGCAGCGTGTCCGCCGACGTCGGCGTGAAAAACCCGCCGAGACCGGCGCCGCCGGCACGAAGCGCCTCGGCCAGGCTGCCCTGCGGGATCAGCTCCGCCTCGATGTCACCACTCTGTGCGGCCGCGACGGCTTCCGGGTTGCTGGTAAAGAAGGAGCCGATGCCCTTCCTGATCTGGCCGTTTCGCAGCAGGCGGCCACCGCCCAGGCCAACCTCACCGATGTTGTTGCCGATGTAGGTCAACCCACCGGTGCTGGTCTCCGCAAGCGCATGAAGCAGGTGCACCGGGTTGCCGGTCATGCCGAAACCGCCGACCAGCAGCGTGTTGCCGTCGGCTACGAGCTCTGCCGCTTTCTCGGCAGAAATCACCGGGACTGTCTTCATATACGCACTTTGGAAATCAGGGGCCGATCACAGACTGTAGTTTGCCATGCATCGGCCGCCAGCCGGTATGTACTTCGAGGAAAACGGCGCGAGAAGCGACGAATTACCCGCCAGAGCGAGCAGCTGCTGACAACCATCTCAAACGTAACTGTTGTCACCGCTTCGGCGTGTGGGGCACCCTTTGGTCTGAGCAGCCTCAGAGCTGCGCTTCGCTCAATACCGATGTTCAAAAAGATTCTCGTCGCCAATCGCAGCGAGATCGCGATCCGCGTGTTTCGCGCGGCGCGTGAGCTGCATATTCCGTCCGTCGGCATCTACTCCGCCGAGGATCGCCTGACCCTGCACCGCTTCAACACGAACGAGTCCTACCAGGTCGGCGAGGGCAAAGGGCCGATTGAGGCCTACCTGGACAAGGAAGACATCATCCGCATCGCGCAATTGTCGGGTGCGGACGCCGTCCACCCCGGATACGGCTTCCTGTCGGAGAACCCCGAGTTCGCGCAAATGTGCGCCGACGCGGGAATCACCTTCATTGGCCCGACGCCCGAGACCATGCGGCGGCTGGGCAACAAGGTCGAAGCGCGCGCCATTGCGGTCGCGGCCGGCGTGCCGGTTATGCCGGCGACGGACCCATTGCCCGAGGACGGCGCGGAGATCGTGCGCCTGGCGAATGAGATCGGCTTCCCGCTAATGCTGAAGGCGAGCTGGGGCGGCGGCGGCCGCGGCATGCGAGTGATCGAAGAGGAAGCCGGCCTGCTCGACCAGGTCGCGGCGGCGCGTCGGGAAGCCAAAGCGGCGTTCGGCAACGATGAAGTGTATCTCGAGAAGCTCGTACGAAACGCGCACCACGTCGAAGTGCAGATCGTGGGTGACTCCCACGGCCAGGTCGTGCACCTGTTCGAGCGCGACTGCACGGTGCAGCGGCGTCACCAGAAGATCGTCGAACGTGCGCCCGCTCCGTACCTGTCGCAGGCACAGCGCGATGAGATCACCGGCGCGGCCGTGCGGCTCGCGGAATCGGTGCAGTACAAGAACGCCGGCACCGTCGAGTTCCTGCAGGACGTGGATACCGGTGCGTTCTATTTCATCGAGGTCAATCCGCGCATCCAGGTCGAGCACACGGTCACCGAACAGATTACAGGCCTCGACCTGGTCAAGTCGCAGATCCGCATCGCGGCGGGCGCGAAGATCGGCGACCTCGAAGCCTCCGGCATTCCCGCACAGGAGGACATCCACATGCGCGGCGCGGCCGTGCAGTGCCGCGTGACCACCGAGGATCCGCGCAACAGCTTCATTCCTGACTACGGTCATATCGTCGCCTATCGAAGCCCGGCCGGCCCCGGCATCCGCCTCGACGCGGGCACGGCCTACTCGGGTGCCGTCATAGGCCGACACTACGACAGCCTGCTCGTAAAGATAACGACGTCCGGCATCTCCGAGGCGGAAGCGGCCGACCGCATGCTGCGGGGCTTGAGCGAGTTCCGCGTGCGCGGCGTGGAAACCAACCTCGCGTTCCTTCGTGCGCTGATATCAAATCCGCGATTCAACAAGGGTGACTACAACACTCGCTTCGTCGATGAGTCGCCCGAGCTGCTGGAACTGCGCCCGGACAGCAGTCACGGTGCGCAGCTGCTGCATTTCATCGGCGACGTCATCGTTAACGGCAATGCGCAGGTCGCCGGCCGCAGCGTTCCGAAGGTGCTGAAGCAGCCGACCGTGCCGCCTATCGACGTGCAGACGCCGGCAAACGGCGTGCGGCAGATCCTGGAAGCCGACGGGCCCGAAGCGGTCGCCGAGTTCATGAAGAACAGCAAGGTCCCGCTGGTCACGGATACGACGTTCCGCGACGCTCACCAGTCGCTGATGGCAACGCGCATGCGCTCAATCGACATGCTGCGTATCGCGCCGCACTACGCGCAGCTGCTGCCGGCGCTTTTCTCGGTCGAATCCTGGGGCGGCGCCACGTTCGACGTGTCGATGCGATTCCTGAACGAGGATCCGTGGCAGCGCCTCGCGGACCTGTCAGCCGCGATGCCCAACCTGATGCAGCAGATGCTCCTGCGCGCGTCCAACGGCGTCGGCTACACCAACTACCCGGACAACGTCGTTCGCTTCTTCGTGCAGCAGTCGGCCGAGGCCGGTGTCGACGTCTTCCGGATTTTCGACTGCCTCAACTGGGTCGAGAACATGCGCGTTGCGATCGATGCCGTTTGCGAAACCGGCAAGATCGCGGAAGCCGCCATCTGCTACACGGGCGATATCCACGACCCGGCGCGTTCGAAATACGACCTTCGCTACTACGTCGAACTCGCAAAGGAACTGGAAGCCGCCGGCGCGCACGTTCTGGGCATCAAGGACATGGCCGGGCTGCTCAAACCGGCCGCGGCGCGCACGCTGATCCGCGAGCTCAAGCAGGAAGTCGGCCTGCCCATCCACCTGCACACGCACGATACGAGCGGCGCAGCCGCAGCGACCATCATTGCGGCTGTCGAGGAGTCCGTCGACGCGTTTGATGCGGCGATGGACTCAATGAGCGGCCTGACCTCGCAGCCCTGCCTCGGCTCGATCGTCGCGGCATTGAAGAACACGGAGGGCGATCCCGGCACCGACCTCGCGAGCGTCAGGTTGATCAGCGAGTACTGGGAGCAGGTGCGCGAACAGTACGCCGCCTTTGAACCGGATATCCGATCAGGCGCGTCCGAGGTCTACCTCCACGAGATGCCGGGCGGGCAGTTTACAAACCTGAAGGAGCAGGCAGCGTCGCTCGGACTCGCGGGCCGCTGGCATGAAGTTGCCCGCGCCTACGCGGACGTGAACATGGCATTCGGCGACATCGTCAAGGTGACGCCGTCGTCGAAAGTCGTCGGCGACATGGCGCTGATGATGGTGACGTCGGATACGAGCATCGAAGACGTCGTCGATGCCGACACGGATATCGCGTTCCCCGAATCGGTCGTCTCGCTGTTCGCCGGCGAACTGGGACAGCCGCCCGGCGGCTTCCCGAAAGCGCTGCAGAAGAAAGTACTGAGATCGCGCGAGCCCATCACGGTTCGACCGGGTTCGCTGCTTGATCCTGTGGACCTCGACGATGAACGCCGCAAACTCGACAACGGCCACGAGCACCCGATCAGCGACTTCGACCTTGCGTCGTACCTGATGTACCCGAAGGTCTTTACGGAATTCCGCCGTCATCGCGAGGAGTACGGTGATGTCGGCGTGCTACCAACGCACGTGTACTTCTACGGCATGCAGCCGCAGGAGGAGATCGTCGCAACCATGGACGACGGGCGCGAGATCGTGATTCGTTTCCTGACAACGGGCGACGCAGACGATCGCGGCTTCAGGCGCGTGTTCTTCGAGATCAACGGTCAGCCCAGCTCCGTACTGATCCAGGACCGCAGCTCGGAGTCGGCGCACCATGAGAACGAACAGGCCGACAGTGCCAATCCCAACCATGTCGGTGCACCGATGCCCGGCGTGGTCTCGACAATCTCGGTCGAGGCCGGACAGGAAGTCCAACGCGGAGATACCCTGCTCACGATGGAGGCCATGAAGATGGAAACCTCGATCACCGCGGAGCGGGACGGGATGATCAAACGCGTGCTGGCACGGATCGGCGAGCAGTTTGATGCGAAGGACCTGCTGGTCGAATTCGAGTAGCGGGTCTCGCGGCGTGCTCGCGTTGCGAAAGAGCTTTTAGGCGATCGCTTCCTGGTCGACCGATCCGGATGGCTGCATCTGGACAATCAGTTCGGCGCGCCTGATCTGGCTTGCGCGGCCTCCCCGGCGGCGACCGGGAACTGTGAGCCGCGTCACAAAATATACATCACATATATCGCTTTTTGATGTAAAATTTATATACATTGTATATACACATGGAAAGGCGTGATCATGTGGAAATTGACCTCAGACCTGACCGTAACGCTCGCCTTCAGCAGCACGATTCTCGCGATATGCACGGTCATGTGGATCCTGGACGCCGTCGGTATTGGCCTCGTCGCAAACGCCGATGTTATTCACTGGCCGACCGTTTTCGTACAGGCAGCGGGCTACGCAACGGTCTCGGGATTGCTTGTCGATGCGCTGCGTGGCATGGCGAATTCGCAGGGTTCCTGACCCTTAACGCCAGGAGGCCGGCGATGGCAACTTCTCAGGATTTTTCAGGCGAAATGGTGAGGCGGCCTGTGAAACGGCTCGACTCACCTTTCGATCGACATCTCGGCCGGGTATCGGCCGATTGGCGCGGGATGTCTCACAAAGTCGTCGCTCGTTACGGCATTCGGGCGATTCAGGCTGCGTGCGGATTGTGGTTATTGCTGTTCATCGTCGCCGCATAGCGGAATTCGTAATTGGCTTGGAGAAGCAGGCCGACGCCCTCGGATTAGAGCTGTGAAATCAGCGTGTTGCGCAGGGCATCCATCTGCACGGGCTTGGCGAGGAAGTCGTTGACCCCGGCCTGCATGCAGATGGCCAGGTTGTCTTTCTGGGTATCGGCGGTGAACATGACGATCGGCGTCTCCGCAAGGCCCTGGCTTTTTTCGATATCCCTGATCTTTCGAGTCGCCGCCACACCGTCGAGGTTGGGCATGTGCCAGTCCATGAGAATCAGGTCGGGCGCCTCGCGACGGTTCATTTCGACCGCGATCTCCCCGTCCCCGGCGATGCTGACTTCGAGCCCAAGTAGCTCGAGCATGGCGCGTGTCACCTCCTGGTTCACCAGGTTGTCCTCCGCAAGCAGCACGTGACCCGTGAGCTTCCTGGCTTCGGACGTCTCGGCGCTTGCGTCGCTCTCCGGCGCACACATGGTCTGCAACGTGGAGTAGAACTCCATCGGAACCAGCGTGTAGCTCAGGATGGCTTCCCGCGAGCTCTCTTCGGTAAGGGCGGGATCGATATCTTCCATGTTGCCGAAGATCACTCGATTGATGCCTTCTTCGCGGCAGCGGCCCAGCAGGTCTTCGTTGCCTGCCAAGTCCCTGTAGTCGATCATGATCGCCGCATGCGTTTCTGAATCCAGGAGCTTGTCGGCCTCATCGATCGGCGCGCACTCATAGCTCCAGCCCCAGCTCTCGAGTTGGCGCCCGAGTATGCGCTGCGCATTGGCGTTATCTATGGCGATCAAAGCGTGACCGGCCGGCAGCGCTCCCGGATCGGGCTGCTCGGCCGGGATCGAGACCTGCATGTGGCAGCGAAACAGCGAACCGGCATCGGGCTCACTCTCCACCTCGAGAGAGCCGCCCATCAGCTCGGTCAATTGCCTGCTGATCGTCAGGCCGAGACCCGTTCCGCCGTAGGCGCGCGTCGTGCCGCTGTCTGCCTGGCGGAATGATTCAAAAATGTGCGCCTGCTGCTCGGGTGGTATGCCGATACCACTGTCTTCCACCTCGAAAGTGATAACCCGGCTTCCGTCCGCCCGGCCCTCACCGCACAGGCAACGAAGAACAACGTGGCCGCGTTCCGTGTAGGTAAAGGCATTGCCAAGCAGGTTGGTCAGCACCTGGCGGATGCGCAGGGAGTCCGCCTCGATGCGTAAGGGGACATCCGGCGCAATCTCGTAGACGAATATCAGCTCCTTCTCCCGTGCCTTCGTCGCAAAGATCGATCGCAGCTCCATCAGGAGGTCTTCGAGCAGGAACGCATGCGGATCCAGTTCCAGCTCACCGGCTTCGATCTTGGAAAAGTCGAGCACATCGTTGACGAGCGAGAGCAGGTGATTGCCGGACTTCTGAATATTGTCGAGGCCCCAGCTCGTCTTCGCGGGGCTTGAGTCGTGCATCAGGACTTCGGCGCTGCCGATGATGCCGTTCAACGGCGTCCGAATCTCATGACTCATATTGGCGAGGAACTGGCTCTTGGCCTTGCTGGCCGCGCGGGCCTGCTGTGCAGCTTTCTGCGCGGCCTCTTCCGCCGCGATACGCTTCTGGACCTCCGTTTCGAGGATCTGCTTCTGTTCTTCGAGTTCAGTCGCTCGCTCGAAGGCCTGTGCTTCGCGCCCCTGGATGAATGCGTTGATACTGTGGGTCAGTTTTTTGACCTCTGTCGGACCAGCGGTCTTGAGGTCGAGAGACTTCCGGCTGGTCAGCGCAGTCTCCGCGAGATCGGTCAGATCGGACAGCGGCTTCGCCAGGGAATGGCTGAGCCAACGCCACAAAGACACCACCAGCAGGCCGAACAGCACGTAAGTGATCACACACAGCCTGACGAGCGTGATTCTCTCGCTGATCAGCAGCGTCGCCCGGTACTCCGAAACCGCGTTGAGCTGCTGGCCGGTGAGTTCGAGGTTCTCTGCCATCTCCATGGACCGCTGATCCCAGGCGTCGAGCGGATCGGGTGCGTCAGCAGACGCTGCATCTGCCGTCACATACTGCAGTTTTGACAGCTCCTCCCGATTCGCTTTTACCACGTTGACCATAGCGGCGAGCTGCGTCGCGACCTCCTGGCCAAGCCGCGTCTGTGCAACATTCTCCGCTTTGTCGATGACCAGCTGGCCCTGGCGGCGCGTGTTGCCGATGAGGAGCGTCTGGTTGCTCGCGAAAATCAGGTCGTTGTTCAGCAGCCAGGACTTCGTGGCCTGCTCGAGCAGGCGAAACTCCTGCAGGGCGCGGGAATTCAGGCCGGCGTCGGCCTGCGCTTTGTCGTAGCGGCCCCAGCTGTAGACGGTAACGGCGGCAACGATGATCAGGCCTGCGCAGACCGTAAGGCTCTGGACGGCGATTGCGCGGCTGATCTTCATTGTCAGGGGTCGGGATTGTTCTGCGCCAACTCTCGAACGGTGGTGGACCAGCCGGATTCGATGACCGCAATCACCTTGATGGCGGAGCGCGTGACGACGCTCGCAAGCATGCGCTCGTCTTCGTTCATGGTCTCGGTCAGCGACTCTGGCAGTTGCCCCTGGTCATCCAGCAGCGCGATGAGGGCAGCCTGGTCCAGTCCCTCCAACATCTCCTGCAGTCCTTTCTCGAGCACCGACTTGCAGGCCTGGCCGCGGCAGCGCTGGAAGCGGAAGTCCACAACCTCGCGCTCGATGTTCAGGGCCCAGACGATTTCTGCCAGTCCCCATTCCGTCAGTTCCGAGCGAATCTGGATGTAGCCCAGCGGATCACCGCTGTCGACCGGCACGTAGAGCGTGTGCTGGCCCAGTTCGCCCTTGAGCAGCGAAAAGGGAATCTTTTTGTCCACGGCGACCTGTGTTTCGTTGTCGATCTCGCGGACCACCGAACGATAGCCGGTAGCCGTCGGGTACATGTCGTAGATCTGGTGGCTCGGGTCGCGCAGGGAGCAATAGGGTGCCCCGGCGTAGACCGGTGCAATGTCACCAGCCAGCAGTAGGGTCGCTGCCACGAGGGCGGGCGCAAGGCGCCTAGAAGCGAAAGCGTGCCTGTGCCACATAGAGTTCGTTCTCCGAATTTCCATCAAAGCTGTCGAGATCGTGGGAAACCTGCAAACTGAAGTCCCAGCGCGTCAGGTCCCACTTGGCGCCGACGAACAAGGTGCTGGCATCCTGCCGTGGGCTGTCGTCGGGATTAAGCGTGGTGTAGACCAACTGTGCGTAGGCCATCCAGGAGCCCGAGTTCGCGGTCCGGTTCAGTTCGATCAAACCGGTGCTGGTGCTGTCACCGTCTCGCTCACCGACCGATATTTCGCCGAGCAGGCCGTACTGGTTGACGTACCACTGCACGTCGGCACCAACGCGTTGCCGCTCAATGGTCTGGCCGCCGCTGTTGTGAACGTAGATGTCGCCGGACATTGCCGACACGCCCCAGACCAGGTTGCGATAGCTCGGTGTGCCTATGCGGCCAGCGGCAATGTACGGGTCGCCGTTGGTTTCCCAGCTGTTGCCCGAACCGCGCGTAATCGACACCTCGTACTCCGCGCCATCCAGGATGCCGTTCAGGCTGGCGCCCCAATCTGCTTTCACACCGATATTTCGGCCATGGGTGTAATCGCGAAGCGTTCCGTTCGTGTCGATCGTGTGCTCGAGGCCCATCGGGATTTCGAAATGACCGACCCTGAGGTTCATCCGGCCCCGCGGCAGGAGGGCGTAGTTGAAGTTGAAGATACGGTAGACGTAGGTCCACTTTCCATCGAAGAAGCCGGGGCGAATCTCCTCGTCTTCGATATGCGTGAAGTAGCCCTGCAAGGTCAGCGTGCCGATGTCGCCGGACTTGCCGGTGAACACCTTGTGCAGGTCGGTACCGATGAAGTCGACCCGGTGCCAGTTGTCCGTGGCGCTCGAGTAAAGCTGCCGGCTGGACAGGTCGATTGCGAAGCGCAGGTTCTCGTCCCATTCCGCCGGAAACAGCGACCGGCTGTCGGGCAGGAACTGCTGTGCGTTGGCCGGCTGCGCCAGGGCGAGAGTGAAGAGAAGAGCCAGGCGGCCCAGTGTCCATATCCGTGGAAAAGCGTGCGTCGTCACATTGCCCCCAATATCTAGCTATGTTCTAAGGGAGCGAAACTTCTTCCTTCCCTAGGTCTCGTATCGACTGAAATCGCCATAACCTGAGGCCAAAACCCCGAAAATTACCGAATCTGCGATATTTTTCTCATTTTTGGTGATTTTGCGGGGTCCGGCACGATCAGAGCGACGCTTTCCAGCGCGATTCTCGTCTCTTGGCGCGCTCGCCATCCCGGGCCTTTGGAAGTCGCGGCATTGTCTCGTTAAGCGCATCTGTTTATGGTCCGCCGAACATGGAGAAGCCGGCGAGCAATTCGCCGCAGGCAACTGCGGCAGGATCGAGCGATCACCATATGCCGGCCCTCACCGGCGTGCGGTTTTTCGCGATCTTTCACATTTTCCTGTTCCACCTGTTCGCCACGTACTGGGCGCCGAAGCCTGCGGGCATGGAGTCTCTTCTATCAGGTCTTGAGGACGCGCCTTTTTACCTCGCGGTATTCGCGTCGAACGGTTGGGTGTCGACGAGCTTCTTTTTTCTCTTGTCCGGCTTCATCCTCGCGTACCTCTATTGGGGCGAAGACGGACAGCTGAGCTCGACCAGGCGCCGCTTCTGGTCGATGCGCGCTGCGCGCATTTACCCTATCCACCTGCTCGTGATGGTCATCACCTTGTCCATGCGGGTGCCTGACTATCTCAGCGAGGGCACCGCGCTCAGCACGCTGGTGCCGAGCGCACTCGCGACCGTTGCATTGGTACAAGCCTGGGTGCCGCCGTGGATACCGGTCTGGAGCTGGCCGACCTGGACGATCTCGGTGCTGGTCTTCCTGTACCTGATCATGCCGTGGCTGATGACCACGCTCGCCCGTTTGTCTCGCCGGCAGATGATCATCGCACTGGTCGCGATGCCTTTCGTGTCGCTGATCCCAACGGCGATCTATGCCGCAAGAATGTTCTCGGGCGCGCCGTGGAACATGAACGTAGACATGATCGTCGCCAACAATCCGCTGTTCTGGGTGCCCTACTTTGTAGCCGGCATGCTGATGACCCGGGTTTTCGCACTCAGCCGCTTCAAGCCGGCACGATCGGAGCCGTCGTGGTTCGCCTGGGGTGACCTCGCATTCCTGGCCGTCATCGGCATTGCGTTAATTCCGTACATCGAACAGCCGCTGAAGTTCTTTCTACGGCAGGGCCTGCTGATGCCGTTCTTCGTGGTCATCGTAGTCGACCTCGCCCGCGGCAAGGGGCTCATGGCCAGGCTCTTCTCGCTGCCGGGTACCGGCTTCCTGGGCGAGACCGGCTATTCCATCTTCATCTGGCAGAACGTCGTCCTGATGCTGATGTTCACCTCCCTCAAGATCATGCCGGGCATCGGGCCCTGGCAGGGCTGGCTGGCGATCGGCTTGCTCATGGCACTGGCGATACCGAGCACCTACCTTGTCGAGAAGCCGATCGCGCGCTGGATTCGCAGGAAGTACATCGACCGGGAAACGGCCTGACTACAAGAAAGGGCGGAACCGGAGTTCCGCCCTTCCACGTACGCAAGATGCTGGTTCGCCGGACGGCTACTCCACGTCGAGTATCACCTTCGGCTGCACGAGTTTGTCTTGCTGGCGCAGCGCCTCCACCTCGTCGATCTCGATCGGGATGAAGCGGGTCAGCCATTCGTGGCCGTTTTTGGTTACGAGGATATCGTCCTCGAACGCGACACGCGTGCCGTCGACGACGGCGCCCTGCTCGATGGCGAGCACCATGCCGGGCATTAGCGGCCCAACGTAGTCGCCGTGCTCATGCACTTCCATGCCGATGAAGTGGCCGATGCCGTAGGTATAGCTCTCATCCCAGCCGCCGGCGTCCTTCAGCATCTTCATGGCCAGGTCGTGCAGTTCCTGCCAGGTGACGCCGGGACGCACTTCATTGATCACGGCTTTCTGCACGTCGAGCACGACCTGGTAGATTCGCTTCTGCTCCTCGGTGAACTTGCCGTCGGCCGGCACGGTGCGCTGAATGTCGGCCGAGTAGTGATTCATGCTCGCACCCGTGTCGAAATGCACGAGCGACCCCGGCAGGATGCGCGCGTCACCCTTGCGCGCGGCCTCTTCCTCGGCCGTGGTCTCCCACTTGATGGCCTCGTTCATGTTGCTGGCCGGCGAGACGCCCGTCAGGAAACCGAGATCGGCGCCGTTCAGCCGGTAGACATAGTCGACCGTGTACATGACCTGCAGGGTCGTTAGCCCCGGCTCGGCCGACTTCATGCCCTCCATCAGGCCCTGCCCCGTGATCTCGATTGCACGCTTCAGGTTCTTCATCCCGAAGTCGTCGATGATCATGCGCATCGGGTCGAGCAGATCGCCGGCGTCGCGTACGACCAGTTCGCTGGTGGCCGCCTGCATGCGATCGACGAAATCGAGGCGCGGGTTTCGCGGCTCATTCAGGTTCGTGAAGCGCGGATAGTTGACGTAGAGGATCTTGTTGTCGTTGCCCCAGCCGCGGGCGAAGTCGGACGCGACTTCCTTGAAACGGAGCTGGGTGATGCGCAGGTTGCGATAGTCGTTCAGCGCGCTCGACATGTGCTCAAGGAATCGGTCGCGCGGGAACACGTGGTCGATGCCGGACAGGCGGCTCGCCTGTGCCGGATCCATGTCGGTGTACAGGACCTCATTGTACGTATCACCGCCGGGATTCAGTACGAGAATGTGGCCCGGCGGCGCCGCGTCGTAGATGCCCGTCAGAAAGACGAAGTCTTTATGCTCGGTGTCGTCGGTATAGAACTCGTAGCGGTTGGGCTGAGACCGGTCCGCGCTCGTGATGATGGCAAGGCCGCCTTCCATGCGCTCCATCAACTCGGCACGACGCTCGATCGCTGCCTCGCGATGGCCTTCTCGATACTCGACGGCCGCGAGCGAGATCTGGCCGCCAGCGGCCATTGCGTTACCGGTGACGATCAGTGTGGCGGCGGCGATGGCCGCCCGGGCGAGGCGGCGCGCTGCACTCGCCGCGCAAAGCTTTGCGCTGGTCATAGGTTGGTTTTCCTTTTTTTGCTATCGAATGTCGGGAATCAGTTTATCGGGCAGTTCGGTGGGCAGTTCGTCAGCCGGCCAGTCGATGCCGGCCTGCTCCGCACTCTCCTTGAGCGCGGGCAGGGTCTCAGCCACGAAAGGCACAAGCGCCGAAAGCACCATATCCAGGTCGCGGTGCGCGGACTCTGTAAGTCTACGCTGATCCGGACTCGGAGCGCCGCTCCATGCCTCCGTGGTCATGTAGAGACGCAGCGTAAGGTCATCGAGCGGCAGGAAGGTTTCCTGCTGCGCGATGCCGAGCGTCTCTCCGCGAAGCGCGACGTGCAGGCGTTTGGCCTCGTCGGCGACCTGCTGTGCCTGTTCCCGCAGTGCCGGATCGCTCTCCGAGAGCGCCTCGAGCAAGGCAGTCGTTTGCTCGACCGCCGCATCGGCGGCCTTGCCGGCATGGTAGGTCGCCGCGAGCAGATCGGCCTGCAGCGCAAGTACCGCCTCCCTGTCACGAGCATCGCGGTTGCTGACCGTGACTGCCGGATCCCTGCGCACGGAGAGCGGCTGTGACTGCACGCGGTCGCCGACCGTCAGCCGCACCTGGTATTCGCCCGGCAGCACGAATCGGCCGACCGGCGTGTTCCACGGGCGATTGCCGTCGTTCGGCGGCGCTTCGAATCGCAGGTCCCAGACGGCGCGATGCGCGCCGCGCTCGGCTGGGTTCCGGGCCATTCGCTTGATCACCTCGCCGCGACGGTCGAGCACCTCGATTGTCACGGGCTGGTCCACGGCGCTGTCGCCGATCCAGTAGTCGATGATGGCGCCGCGCGGCGGATTCTCGGCCGTGAAGTAGCTGTGGCCCATGTTCCGGCGGCCGCGACGACCGTCGCGGATCTGGGTGGCTCGGCGCTGCGGGCTTAAGTAACTGTGGCTCGCCACGACTTCCGGCGTCAATGACTCGATGAGTCCCAGGTTGTCGAGAACCCAGAATCCCCGCCCGTGCGTACCGATCACGAGATCGTTCTCACGCGGATGAACGACAACACCCTGGACCGAGTTGGTCGGAAGCCCCGCACGCAGCGGCAGCCAGTGGCCGCCGCCGTCGCGCGAGAAGAAAATGCCGAAGTCCGTGCCAACGAAGAGTAGCTCCCCGCGACGGGGGTGCACGGCGATGCTTCGCGTCGGCCCAAACTCCGGCATATCGCTGGTTATGTTCGTCCAGGTCGCCCCGAAGTCATCGCTTCTGACGATGTGCGGCCTGAAATCGTTGTCCTTGTGTCCGTCGAAAACAGCGTACAGCGTGCCCTCTTCCGTCGACGACCACGCCACCATGCCGACCTTCATCTGCTCGGGCACGCCGGGGAAGCTGTCCGAACGACGCCAGTTCCTGCCGTCGTCGCGGCTGACCTGGATCAGCCCGTCGTCGGTGCCCGCCGCGATCAGGCCCCGCTTCAAGGTCGAGACCGACAGCGA
>JAAUXY010044686.1_pt1 | contig 48401 bp, 49 predicted proteins | sample 7278121 | NCBI WGS metagenome assembly JAAUXY01 (sample SAMN14350117, study PRJNA611818) | marine sediment metagenome | isolation source: surface marine sediment (1.8m) | place: French Polynesia: Moorea | collected 2018-08
GACATCCAGCACATCCAGAGTGATGCGCGGCGTCATGGTTTCCGCGAACGGCCGCGCTGGCCAATGATCGTGCTACGCACGCCCAAGGGTTGGACCTGCCCGAAGGAAATCGATGGCAAGAAGACCGAGGGCTACTGGCGGTCACACCAGGTGCCGATGGGCGAAATGCACGAAAACCCCGAGCACGTGAAACTGCTGGAAAAATGGATGCAGAGCTACCGGCCCGAGGAGCTATTCGACGACGCGGGTCGTCTGGCGCCGGAGCTGGCACACCTGCCGCCGGAAGGGGAGCTGCGCATGGGCGCAAATCCCCATGCGAACGGCGGCCTGCTGCTTAAAGACCTGCGCCTGCCCAATTTCCGAAAATTCGCGGTGGACGTTCCCGCGCCGGGCGCAAATATTGCCGAGTCCACGCGCACCATGGGTAAGTTTCTGAGCGCGGTCATGGAGCGCAACCTGCAACACAAAAATTTCCGGCTGTTCAGTCCGGACGAGAACAATTCGAACCGTTGGCAGGACGCGCTCAGTGTCACGAACCGGGCCTGGGTCGCGGATACTTACGATTACGATGATCACCTGGCGCCGGATGGTCGGGTCGTGGAAATGCTGAGCGAGCACCAGTGCCAGGGCTGGTTGGAGGGCTATCTGCTCACCGGGCGGCATGGTTTCTTCTCTTGCTATGAAGCTTTCATTCACATCGTTGACAGCATGTTCAACCAGCATGCGAAGTGGCTGAAGGTATGCCACGAGATTCCCTGGCGCCGGCCAATCGCCTCCCTAAATTACCTGCTGTCCTCCCACGTCTGGCGGCAAGACCACAACGGCTTCAGCCACCAGGATCCGGGCTTCATCAACCACGTGGTCAACAAGAAGGCCGAGGTCGTGCGCGTGTACCTGCCGCCGGACGCGAACAGCCTGCTGTACGTCACCGACCAGTGCCTGCGCAGCCGGAACCTCATCAATGTCGTGGTGGCCGGTAAGCAGCCCGCGCCGCAATGGCTCAGCATGGACGAGGCCATCAAGCACTGCACGGCCGGTATCGGCATCTGGGAGTGGGCGAGTAACGACGATGGTGGCGAACCGGACGTGGTGATGGCCTGCTGCGGTGATTCACCGACGCTCGAGACCCTGGCTGCGGTGGATATCCTGCGTGAGTACGTGCCGGAACTGAAGGTCCGGGTCGTAAACGTGGTGGACCTGATGACGCTGCAGCCGCAGGAAGAGCATCCGCATGGGCTCAGCGATTGGGACTTCGACGTATTGTTCACGAAGGACAAACCGATCATCTTTGCGTTCCACGGGTACCCGTGGCTGATCCACCGGCTGACCTACCGTCGCAATAACCACCCCAATCTGCACGTGCGGGGCTACAAGGAGGAAGGCACCACGACCACACCTTTCGACATGTGCGTGCTGAATGACATCGATCGCTTCCACCTCGTGGGTGACGTGATCGACCGCGTGCCGCAACTGGGTTCCCGGGCCGCTTACGCGAAGCAGGCCATCCGCGACAAACTCATCGAGCACAAGCAATACATCCACGAGCACGGTGAGGACATGCCAGAGATCACCGGTTGGCAATGGGGCAACGGCACGGCACGGGCCGGCCGGGCGAGCTCGACGGAAGCCGACAACGTCTGACTTGTCTCGGTTACTGACTCGCGTCTGAATTCAGGATGGGTTGCACCTTCCAGATGTCTTCGCAGTACTCTCGAATTGAGCGATCCGATGAGAACTTGCCCACGCGGGCAGAGTTCAGGATTGACACGCGCGTCCACGCGTCCTGGTCGCGATATGCCTTGCCGACGCGGTCCTGGCAGTCGACGTAGGCCTGGTAGTCGGCAAACAGCAGGTACTCGTCCCGCTGCAGCAGCGAATCGAGCAGCGGGCGAAACAGCTCTCGGTCGCCCTTTGACAGCGTGTCGGAACCGATGAACTCGAGCACCTCCGCAAGGGCCGGGTTGCCCGCCACGTACGTCTGGGGATCGTAACCCTGCGTCCGGAGCTCCTCGACCTCCCGCGCCGTCAATCCGAACAGGAAGAAGTTCTCCGGCCCAACCTCTTCACGGATTTCGACGTTGGCGCCATCCAGCGTGCCGATGGTGAGCGCACCGTTCAGCGCGAACTTCATGTTGCCGGTCCCCGACGCTTCCTTGCCAGCCGTGGAGATCTGCTCGCTCAGGTCGGCCGCCGGGTAGATTCGCTCGGCATTCTTGACGTTGTAGTCTGGAAAGAAAACCACCTTAAGCCGATCGCGCACGTCGGGATCGGCGTTCACCACGTCGGCCACCGAGTGAATCAGCTTGATGATCAGCTTCGCCATGACATAGCCGGGCGCCGCCTTGCCCCCGAAGATGAAGGTGCGCGGCACGATGTCGACGTTCGGATCACGCTTGATGCGCAGATACTGGGTGATGATATTGAGCACATTCAGGTGCTGGCGCTTGTACTCGTGCAGCCGTTTCACCTGGATGTCGAAGAGCGAGTCGGGATCAACGATGACGTCCGTGCGGTCCTTGATCATTCGGGCCAGCCGGACCTTGTTGTCCCGTTTGGCCTGCAGCCACTCCGCGCGGAAGGCGGCATCGTCGACATGTGCCTCCAGGTCGCGCAGCGCTGCCAGGTCCGTGACCCAGTCCGTGCCGATCCGCGCAGAAATTATCCGCGCGAGTTTCGGATTGGACACGAGCAGGAACCGCCGCGGGGTCGCGCCGTTGGTCTTGTTGCTGAACTTGGTCGCATCGAAGTCGTAGAAATCCCGCAACACATTTTTGGTGAGCAGCTCCGTGTGCAGGGCCGCCACGCCGTTCACGGCATAGCTGCCAACGCACGCCAGATGCGCCATGCGTACGCGGCGGCCGTTGTTGTCGTCGATCAGCGACATCCGCCGCACACGCTCTTCGTCGTTCGGATAGCGTCGCCGTACTTCGTCGAGAAAGCGATCGTTGATCTCGTAGATGATCTCCAGGTGCCGGGGCAATACGCGCCGAAACAGGTCTTCGTCCCAGGTCTCCAGCGCCTCCGGCAAAAGCGTGTGATTCGTGTACGCGAAGGTTCTCGTTGTGATCCCCCAGGCGTCGTCCCAACGCATCTGGTGCTCGTCCACGAGCACTCGCATCAGTTCTGCGATTGCCACCGACGGATGCGTATCGTTCAGCTGGGCGGTGAACTTCTCGTGCAGAGTCTCGAGGGGCTCGCCCCGCAACTGGTGAATGCGGATCATGTCCTGGAGCGCGCAGCTGACGAAGAAATACTGCTGTTGCAGACGCAGCTCTTTCCCTTGGAGCTGCTCGTCATTGGGATACAGGACCTTGGTAAGGTTCTCCGAGCGCACCTTGCTCTCGACGGCGCCGTAGTAATCCCCGATGTTGAACTGCTGGAAATCGAAGGACTCACAGGCCTCGGCACTCCACAGGCGCAACGTGTTCACGGTGGGCACGCCATAGCCGGGAATCGGCGTGTCATAGGGGATGGCTTTGACGACGTAATTCGGTAACCATCGGACACGACGCTCACTGTTCTCGTCTTCGTATCTCTCCGTGTGCCCGCCGAAGCTCACTTCGCAAGCGCGTTCGGGGCGCGGAATCTCCCACGGGTTCCCCAACCGCAGCCACTTGTCCGTGATCTCGACCTGCCACCCGTCGCGGATCTCCTGGTCGAAGATGCCGAACTCGTAACGAATGCCGTAGCCGATAGCCGGCACCTGCAGAGTGGCGAGCGAATCCAGGTAGCAGGCCGCCAGACGCCCGAGGCCACCGTTCCCCAGACCCGGCTCCTCCTCGCTATCGATGAGCGCCTCGAGATCCAGATCGAGCGCCTCGCACGCCTCTTTCGTCGCCCCGTACATGCCCTGACTGACCAGGCTGTTGTGCAGCGCGGGACCCATCAGAAACTCCGCCGACAGGTAGAACACCAGTCGCTTGTTCTCCTCCAGATATGACTCCTGGGTGTCGACCCAGCCACGCAAGAGACGATCGCGGACCGCGTAGGCTACCGCCTTGTACCAGTCGTGCTCGGTCGCGATGGCCGGGAACTTGGCCTGCGAGTAAAAGAGGTGGTCGGTGATTGCCCGCTTGAGCGTGGCCACGCTCATGCCCGCGCGATCGTCCTCGATGAGCACCTCAGCGTCGCCGGCAGGCACGCCGGCGGCTTTCTTATTGTTCTTTTCCATGGCTCCTCAAGTCGCCAGGCCGGACCGGCGACAGGAAACAATATATAAGGATGCGGATCGCCCCGTCTATCCGCACTTCGTCAACCTCTCCCGCCGCGACGGCCTATACTGTTGAAAGGAGCAAATTGCCGCATTCACAGCGATCTACGACAATAACAACCGGCCGGTGCAGGGACTGAAAGAGCGCAGTTTGTATCTGGACGAGAGCCCCAACGTAACTATCGAGTAACAAACCCAGCCGACGTGTTTTCGTTCGACCCGATTCGCGATGATCCGGTTGCCCTGCTGTTCCTCGTGCTGGGACTGGGCTACGTCATCGGCGGCTTGCGAATCGGCTCCTTTCGCCTCGGCGAGGTTGCCGGCGTGCTGGTGGCGGGTTTGCTGCTGGGGCATTTTGGGCTAGAAAGCAACCCCGCGATCCAGTCTTTCGGTTTCGTGCTGTTCATATTCTCGGTCGGCTATCAGGCTGGGCCGAAATTCGTGCAGGCCATCCAGGTCGACGGACGCCGCTACCTGATTATCGCTCTGGTGGTGGCCATGAGCGGATCGGGGCTCGCCTATGCAGCGGCGAAGCTGTTGATTTTCGAGCCTGGCGTAGCGGCCGGTCTGTTGGCCGGCAGCCTCACATCGACGCCCACTTTGGCAGCGGCCGATGCGGCGGTCGTGTCAGGGGCCTTTGCCAACCCGGGTGGGCTGATGCCGGACGAGGTCCGCAGCAATATCACGACGGCCTATGCGATTACGTATATCGTCGGCCTGGTTGGTCTGATTCTGATCATCCGTCTCCTGCCGCGGGCGGTCGGCATTGACCTGGAGGCCGAGGCGACTCGGCTGGAACGCGAGGAAGCCGCCGCCGGTCCGCAGCCAGTTTTTTCCCCGAGCGACATCATCGTGCGCGGGTTCCGCGTCGAAGAAGACGAGATTACCGGCCAACCATTACGGGAGCTTTACGAATCGTCCTCCGTGCAGTTTACGGTGCTGAAGATTCTGCGGCACGGCGAAGCAGTAGAACCCCTCCCGGACACGGAGCTGCAGATCGGCGATTTGATTTCTATTGTCGGCGTGTTGACGCCTCAAGCCGCACAGGAAATCGAAGATGCTGTCATCGGCACTCCGGTGCGACGTCGTGACCTGCTGCACTACCAACCGGAATCGGTGCAGATCTGCGTGACGCGGAAGGATGCCGAAGGCGCAACACTAGGCGAACTTCAGATTCCACAACAGCATGCCGCGTTTGTCTCCCGCGTAGCCCGACTCGGCGTCGATCTCGATGTCACCGCTGCGACGACGCTCGAACGGGGCGATGTCTTGCACGTGACCGGGCCGAAAGGGGGGCTCGAAGCACTCGGCGCGAGACTGGGGCACCTGGAGGGGAACGTCGACGAAACCGACCTGCGCACCTTCTCCTGGGCCATTGTCCTGGGCATTCTGATCGGTGCATGGACAATCAGCATTGCTGGCATCCCGTTCGGCCTGGGCAGCGCAGGGGGCCTGCTCGCGATCGGTCTGGCCGTCGGCTATCTGCGATCGTTGTTCCCGGTATTCGGCCGCGTTCCCCAAGCGGCGCGCTGGGTGTTCACCGAAATGGGACTGTTGCTGTTCATGGCCGGCGTGGGCTTGCGCGGCGGTGCGGACCTGGTTGAGACCTTCCTAAAAAGCGGCCTGGTGCTGGTGGTCTGTGGGATTATCATCACTGTCGTGCCGCTGGCCCTCGCCTACGTCATCGGTCGCCGACTGCTGGGTATGCACCCATTGATGCTGCTCGGCTCGATCACCGGTGCGATGACCAGCGGCGGCGCGCTGAATGTGATCAACGCCCAGGCCAAGAGCACAATTGCCAGTATCGGTTATACCGGCGCGTACGCCTTTGCCAATGTGTTCCTGACAATCGCGGGCGCCGTCATCATGCTGCTTTGAGTAACCGAAAAACGGGACACTGGCGCTTGCAAAAAAGCACGATTCCGGCCTAGATTGACACCATGATCACGCGGTCGCGACAAGGGCTCGTTTTGGCCACCAGCCTGCTGATGCTTTTGAGCTGGTTGACGCTGCCGGTTGGCGCCGCTATGCCCGGCAGCATGCCTCAACGCCACTCCATGCTCTGCGACGGCGCGGATCCGCTGCAACACGATCATGTCCGTGATTGCACCGGGGGCTGCTCGAGTCTTCCCGACCAAGTTCACGAGTCCGGATCCATGGCCGGTGCGTATCGGAGTCCGACACCGGGCGATCTCGCCGGCGTCATCGCGCAACCTGATCTGCCGCTGCGTTGCATTGCCAGAACTGTCTCATCGCCGCCGCGCGCGCCGCCACTGATCACGACCGCCACACCGGTCGCCCGCCACGACATCCTGCTGGACTAGCTGTCCGTCCTTTGCCGGTGTTCGCCGGTGCTTTGCATGCAAGTGACTGCCACTGATGGCAGTTGATCAAAATGTATGGACGGGACGGATCCCATGTTTTCGAGACGCCAATTTCTTTCCGCTGGTTCCGCGATGACCGCGCTTGCCGGGGCCGAGGCTCTAATGCCGGCGTGGGCCAAGACTGGCAATGCCGGGCTGCCACAGAGCGAATTTGACCTGGTTATCAGGAAACAGCGGCTCAGTTTCGACGGCCGCGAAGCTGTGGCAACCACGGTCAATGGCAGCGTGCCCGGTCCGCTATTGCGCATGCGCGAAGGCGAAGAAGTAGTACTGCGCGTGCGCAATGAGCTCGATGCGGACAGTTCGCTGCACTGGCACGGCATCCTGTTGCCGCCGGAAATGGACGGTGTGCCCGGTATCAGTTTCGATGGTATTCAGCCGGGCGAAACTTTCGAGTACCGCTATCGCTTGGCACAAACCGGCACCTACTGGTATCACAGCCATTCCGGTTTTCAGGAACAGTCGGGTGTCTACGCGCCGCTGATCGTCGATCCGGCCGGTCCGGAAGTGCATGACTACGAGCGCGAGCTGGTCATCCTGCTGTCCGACTGGAGCTTCGAGGATCCGATGCGGATCTGGAAGACGCTGAAAAAGGACAGCGAGTACTACAACCGCAATCCGATCACGCTCGGCGACCTGATGAATTCGCCACGCGGATTTGGCGCCGGGCTGCGGGACCTCCTGCAGTGGGATCGGATGCGCATGTCGCCGACCGATATCGCCGACGTCACCGGTTATACCTATACGTACCTGCTCAATGGCCACGGGCCAAATGACGGCTGGCAGGGTTTGTTCCGTCCCGATGAACGCGTGCGGCTGCGGATCATCAACGGCTCGGCCATGACCTATTTCAATGTGCGTATTCCGGGCCTGCCGATGACCGTGATCCAGATGGACGGTCAGGATGTGCAGCCAGTTGAAATTGACGAATTTCAGCTCGCGGTCGCCGAAACGCTGGATGTCATTGTCAGTCCGGGTAACCAGGCCTATGCATTTATGGCCGAAGCGATGGACCGCAGCGGTTTCGCTTTCGGCAGCCTGACGCCGCGAGCGGATCTGTCGGCGACACCGCCGCCGCTGCGCCAGCGGCCGATGCGCACCATGGCCGACATGGGGCATGCCGGCATGAATCACGCGGCGATGGATCATGAAGCCATGGATCATGCGGCCATGGGTCACGATCAAGCCGCGATGCCGGCGGCGACCACGCCAGCAGAACCGGCAGTTCATCGGGAACCAGGCTGGACACCGCGGCGCGGACCGGGCGTCGCGAATGTCGTCGAGAACCCCAGCAGCCGGCTGGCGGAACCAGGAACCGGCCTGGCCGACGTCGAACATCGTGTGCTGAATTACGCCCAGCTCGCCGCCCGCGAACCTTTCTACGATGCACGTCCGCCGACTCGCGAAATCACACTGCACCTGACCGGCAACATGGAACGTTACATGTGGTCGTTCGACGGGGTGAGTTTCAGCGAGAGTCCCGAGCCGCTGCAGTTCGCGCACGGTGAACGTCTGCGACTGGTGTTCATCAATCACACCATGATGGAACACCCGATTCATCTGCACGGCATGTGGATGGAGCTCGAGAATGGCCAGACACCGATGCCGCGCAAACACACGGTGAGTGTGAAGCCGGCAGAGAAGCTGAGTGTGCTGGTTACGGCGGATGCGCCCGGCGACTGGGCCTTTCACTGTCATCTGCTGTTGCACATGAAGGCCGGCATGATGCGCATGGTGTCGGTCAGCGTGCCGCCGCAGGAGGCGCGGAATGTCGGTTAGTAGGTTCGCGCCGCTACTCGCGCTCGCGCTGATAGCGCGAATTGCCGGCGCAACCGGCGGCATGGAGGGTGGGGAAATCAGAACCATGGTGCTGGCCGATCGCGCCGAGTACCAGGTCCGGGACGGCGAGAATGCCTGGCTCTGGGACGGCCAGGGCTGGGTCGGTGGCGACATTAACAAGGCCTGGTTCAAAGTGGAAGGCGAATATATCGAGAACGAGGGTACTGAATCATCTGAAGTGCAGGCCCTTTACAGCCGTGCCATTGCGAGCTTCTGGGATGTTCAGGCCGGGATCCGGCATGACTTTAGACCCAGCCCGTCGACGACTTACGCGGTGATCGGCCTGCAAGGCCTGGCGCCCTACTTCTTCGAAGTCGATGCCGCGGGGTTCGTGAGCGAAGACGGCGACGCGTCCTTGCGACTGGAGGCCGAGTACGACCTGTTCATCACGCGCAAGCTGATTCTGCAACCGCGCCTGGAAGTCGACGCCGCGTTTTCGGATGTGCCAGAACTCGGCGTGGGCTCAGGTTTAAAGGGCCTCGAACTCGGGTTGCGATTGCGCTATGCATTCCAGCGCGAGTTCGCGCCGTATCTGGGGGTCGAATACGCCAAGCTGTATGGCGATACTGCCGACTTCGCGCGCCTGGAAGGCCAGCGGAGCGAAACCTGGCAGTTTGTCATGGGCCTGCGCGCCTGGTTCTGAGCCCCAAGAGCTCGACTGGGTTATCAGTCGGCCATCAGCGGCTGCGGGTCCCGCTGCCGATGCTCGCGGATATGTGCGCCGAGGTCTACCGCGATCTTGATCGCGATCAGCAATACCAGCGCCGGTGCTGGCGAATTCAGTGTCTGGATCAGCAGGCCGCCGAAAATGATTGTGACGTGTAGCACAATCACCCGTGCATATGGCTGCTTCATCAATTCGCGCGCCGAAGTACGGCGGAATTCACCGCGACCGAGGTAGTTCACGACATAGGAAAACGCGTGGCTCAATGCAATGCCGATCAGCGGCCACAGCAACCAGCCATCAAGAATCTCGGCACGCAGGCTGGCAACCATGCCGTCGGCCGGTGTAACCGGTGCGCCCTCCGCCATTGCGCCCTCGAACATAGCGAAAATGAAGAATCCGTGGCCAAACCAGAAGCCGCCGTAATGCACCGTAAAGAACGCCGCGGTGAACATCTTCATGACGATCGGAACCTGGTGCGCGGTAGCTGTCAGGATACGCAGGACGTTGAGCACGCCGATGACGAAGTTCTCCAGCCAGAACAGCAGGATGACTGACCGCACCGACCAGTCCAGTGCGATCACGCCGTAAAGGGGCAGGAGGTTGGCAACTACCAGCACCACCGACGAAATCGCCAAGGAGTTATCGATGCGCAGCGATTTCAGGTCAGCGCGTCCGTCCGGCATTCGCATCGCAAATCAAGTGGGAAGCAAGTTATGTTAGCGTACGCGGCATGAAGCTGTCATTGTGTTCGGCGCTCGCTGTCCCTGGCCGATGGATTGATCCGCTATTCCGAACGCGGCCAGAAATATGTCGATACCCTGAAGGGCATTATCCGGGTCAACGAGCTGTACATTGCCGACGATGCGGTATTCCGTGACGAACCCATGAGATTCATCGTCGGCGCAGACAATGCCACAGACGCGGAGAAGCTCCACGTGGAAATCGACATGCTGCGCGCCTCCGGAGAATTGGACAACATCATCAAGCGCATGCGCCTGGAGTAACACTATGAAGCTCACGAAGAATCCGACCATCACCTCTCTGATGCTGATCCTGACGCTTGCCCCGGCAGCCGCTCTTGCCGGCGCGCACAAGACCGTGAAACCGCTGGTCAAAATAGATGTGGATCCGGTCGTCGAGGCGGCCGTGACCGATGTCGTCATGGAAACCGCGGAGCGCTGGAACTCGCAGGACTATGCATCGGTGCTGGGACTCTGGGATCCGAATGAACCCTTCCCCACTTATCTCGCCGAAGAACAGGCGCAGTGGTTTGTCGGCTGGGATCGGCTCAATGAATACCTGGACCCGCCGCGTCCCAATCCGATCGTCGAGGCGATTCGCGAGGAGATGTACAACATCCAGGTGAAACAAATTGGGCCGGACCTCGCCATCGCGGTCTGGGAGATGCGCTTCCATATGAAACGCATCATGTCGAACGCAATTGGTGAGACCGTGCGGGTCAGCGCCGTGCTTCGCGAGACCGATGACGGCTGGCGGTATATCCATTGGGCCGAGTCACCGAAAACCGCCATGGTGTATATCGAAGACCTGTACGAACAGGACGTCGACGACGACTGGGACGAATTTTTCGAGGAAGCCAAACAGCGCCGCAAAGAAGTCGTCAAGAAGAAGCGCGCGGCGATGCGGGAGCAGGCTACCGCGCAGGGGTCAGAGTCACGACTCTGACCCCCGCCGGCTGTATCACTACGCCGCTGCGTCCGCCTGGCCGATTCGGTCCCGGCCGTGCGACGATGTGAAGTCCGGCGTTGGACCGGCCGGCACGACGCCGGTCGGGTTCACCGCCACCTGGCTGCGATAGTAGTGCTCCTTGATGTAGTCGATATCGACTGTTTCCGCGATACCCGGCTGCTGGTACAGGTCACGCAAATAGCCTGACAGGTTTGGATAGTCGCGCAGTTCGCGGAGGTTGCACTTGAAATGCCCGACATAGACGGCATCAAAACGCACCAGGGTCGTAAAGAGACGCCAGTCGGCCTCCGTGATCCGGTTGCCGATCAGATACCGTCGTGACGCCAGGCGCTCATCCAGCTGATCCAGCGCATCAAAGAGATTCCTCACCGCGTGGTCATAAGCGGCCTGCGAGGTCGCGAAGCCCGCCTTGTAAACACCGTTATTCACATTCGGATAGATGAAATCGTTCAGCTCGTCAATTTCCGCGCGCAACTCTTCCGGATATAGATCCAGCGGTTGTGCGCCGATGCCGTCGAAAGCCGAGTTCAACATGCGAATGATTTCCGAAGATTCGTTCGACACGATAGTTTGCCGCTGTTTGTCCCACAGGACCGGGACCGTGACGCGACCCGAGTAGGCTGGGTCAGCCAGCGTGTAGATCTCATGCAATCGGGACTTGCCGTTGATGTCATCGGCGATGACACCTCGGCCCGGTTCGAAGGTCCAGCCCTCCGGGCCCATGAAGGCATTCACCACCGACATCGAAATCACATTTTCCAGGCCTTTTAGCCGGCGATAAATGATTGTGCGGTGGGCCCAAGGACAGGCCCAGGACACATACAGGTGATAGCGTCCCGCTTCGGCCTTGAACCCTCCATTACCAGTCGGTCCCGGCGCGCCGTCGGCCGTCACCCAGTTGCGAAATTGGGACGTCGACCGCACGAACTTGCCGCCCGTGCTTTTCGTGTCATACCACCGGTCATGCCATTGACCGTCAACCAGCAAACCCATGTCTTACTCCTTCTCCAGTGTGTAGGGTCTGGCCAGGCGGCCAGACTGATAGTCGTTGAATGCCTGAATAACCTCCGCACGCGTATTCATCACGAAGGGCCCGCTCCGCGCGACAGGCTCGCCGATCGGCGCCGCCGCGAGCAATAGTGCGCGGTTTCTTGCCGCGGCCCCGCGCAGCGCGAGTGTGTCGCCTTGCGCCAGGATCGCCAGATGTCTTTCCGGCACCCTGCTTTCGCCATCCTGCCCGCGTACCGCCATTTCGCCCTCGACGACGAAAAGCAATGCGGTGTGGCCGTCAGGAATGCTCTCGGTGAATTCAGCACCCGCCCCGACAACCAGGTCCCAGAACAACGGCTGCGTGACAACCCCGCTCACCGGACCGGTCACACCGGTCGCGGTTTCGCCGGCAACAACGCGCACGCTTGATGATGCACCCATGGTGTCTTCCGGAATTTGATTCGCGTCGTATTCGCGATACGCAGGTTCCGACATCTTCAGGTGTGCCGGCAAATTCACCCAGATTTGCACGCCGCGCAGCAGGCCATCTGCCTGCTTGGGCATTTCCGAATGAATGATGCCGCGACCGGCAGTCATCCACTGTACGCCGCCGGTCTCGATCACGCCCTGGTTACCGACACTGTCGCGATGCTCGAGGTGCCCGGCCAACATGTAGGTAACGGTTTCGAAACCTCGATGCGGGTGTGGCGGAAAGCCAGCGATGTAGTCGTCGGGATTGTCCGATTCGAACACGTCGAACAGCAGGAACGGGTCCAGATGATCCAACTCCGGCGTCCCGATGACCCGTGTCAGTCGGACACCGGCACCATCCATCGCCGGCTGACCACGCAGCATTCGCTGAACGCCGCGAAGGCGGCGACGTTCTTCCACGACGGCATTCATGTCAGGGCTCCAGTGGATGCGCGTTGCGGCCCGGCCAACCGCGCGTCGAGAGACCATGCACCGGCGCCATGTGCCACCAGGAACAGAAACCCACCGGCAATCGCGACATTCTTCCAGAACAGTATGGACTGCATCTGATCACTCAGATCACCATGGAACAGCACGGCGGTTACCAGCGAGAAGCCCGCCAGCAAAAATGCTGCGATTCGGGTTTGCCAGCCGACCAGTACGGCGAGACCCGCGGCGATTTCGAACGCAATCACGGCGGGCAACAATCCACCCGGCACGCCCATTGCGCTCATGTAGCCCTGGGTTGCCTCGTAAGCCCCGATCTTGCCAAAACCGGAAATTAGGAAAATGGCCGCGATGAAGGCACGGCCGGCAAGGGTGGCGACATTGGGTAACTGATTCATTTAACTGCTCCTTTGCTGTATTTCGAGGATCCGGGTCAGCCAGATCCTGGTTGTTGAAAAGGAGTATCGGTGTTACAGATAGCAGGATAAACCGGCCTTTTAAGAAATTATTGTTCTATAATTTCGAACAATGAGCCAGATCGACGAGATGCGGTCGTTCGTGCGGGTGGTTGAGGCCGGCAGCATCACTGCGGCCGCGGCCCAGCTCGATGTCGCCAAGTCCGCCGTTAGTCGTCGGCTCAGCGACCTCGAAGAACGCCTCGGTGCAAAGTTGCTTGTCCGCAGCACGCGGCGCATGAGCCTGACAGATGCTGGTCGCGCCTATTTCGACCGCGCAGTTCGAATCCTTGGTGACATCGCCGAAGCCGATGCAGAAGTCACCGGCGCCAGCCGAAAACTGGCCGGCAAGATCCGACTGGCGGCCCCGCTGTCCTTCGGGCTACTGCACCTGTCGCCGGCAATCACGGAATTCGCGTGTAGCCATCGCGACGTGGAATTCGACCTGGATCTGAACGACCGGCCAGTTGACCTGGTCGGCGAAGGATTCGATGTCGCAGTTCGCATCGCCGAGCTCGACGATTCCAGTCTGGTCGCGCGGCGGCTGTCGCCCATTCGGCATGTGTTGTGCGCCAGCCCGATGTATTGGGACGAACATGGTCGACCCGATGAACCGGCCCAGCTCGTCGATCACATGGCGCTCCGCTACACCAATGCGCCAACGCTCGGGTGGACCTATACCCGGCCTGATGGCACCAATGGCGAGATCAGGCTGCAGAGTCATTTGCTGGCCAACAATGGGGATTTCCTTTGCCAGGCCGGGATTGCTGGCCTGGGCATCTTGTTGCAGCCCTCGTTTATTGTTCATCGCGCCATCGAAGCCGGAAAGCTCGAGCCCGTGTTGACCGACTATCGGTGGCGCGAGTTGACAGCCTACGCTGTCTACCCAGCCAACCGGTTCCTGCCAGCGCGCGTGCGTGCGCTCATCGACTTTCTCACCGCTCGCTTCGGCGATGATCCTTACTGGGACAACTGCCTGCTGACGACCTAATCGAACTCCAGCCCGAGGCCGAGCAGCAGGGCCAGGTCGTCGTTCTCAGCGAAATCGGCCGGATCAGATTCGTAGTCATAATCAACCGAGATGGTTGTATAGAGCAGGTCGGAGATTTCGTACGCCAGGCCGGTACTGGTCTTCAATACGGTATTCGTGCGTCCCGACAACGTCGTATAGAAAGTGTGATTGTGGTAGGTCTCGAGGTCGCGGTTGAAGAGCTCATACTCAAAACGGAAGTTCCAGATCGCGACGCTGCTGTCCTCATCGTTCGAGCCGATCTTCTCACTCTGATAACCGAGGCCTAGCGAGAAATTCAGTCTGCGTGCCGGCTGATTCCAGATATCGCGGCCCACGCCGGCTGACAGGATGATCCGACTATCCAGATCCCTGATCGGGTCGCGCTCGGCGTCGGCGTTGAATGTCACGAACCACGGATCCCGAAACAACCAATTGTAGCCATAGCGAAAGATGTCCTGCTCCCGGTTGGTGATCCCGTCGGTCTCCTCGCGATTGAATATCAATTCCGCACGATGCCGATGCTCACCCCATTTCACCTGGCCAGCAGCCTGCAAGCGGCCGTTCTGACTATCGGTATTGCCTTTGTTGATGCCGACACTCAGATCAATATTGCTCTCCCATTCGAAAAAGTCTTCAGGCTCCTCCAGTTCCGCCAACTCTCCCAGTGGCACGGCGATTAGCTCGCTGCCGTAGGCGACGATCTGATTGCCTTCATCGTCGGCACCCAGCAGCTCGGCGAACACCTCGCGACCACTCTCCAAGGTGATCTCAAACTTGCGTTTCGCCTCGATGTAGGCAATCTCACCAACATCGACGGCGAATTCGTCCGCATAGCTCGGCTCGATGAAGACCTCGGCGTCCCAGATCCGGCTGATGCTGCCGGTAATGCGGTCACCGTTGGTCATGACGATCACATCCGCGGTAACGGGTCCAGCGATTATGAGGCTCATGAATGCGAGGACTCGCGGCCCAATACGATTGAGCTTGGCAATCATCAGGAATACTCCGGTCTCGTTCTTGTTCCCGGCACAGCAGAGCACCCTGCCGGCGGCCGCAATGTTACCCGAGCCTCGTCTCCATTCGCATATGCTTGCCAAATACCGCCAGACGCGAGGTTTTCGTCCCACGTGGCTGGTCGCGCCCGGTGATAGAATCACGCCATGGACGAGGCGACCCGCGTCGAGATCGAACTGAAGCTGGCCGAGGCGCAGCGGGCCACCGCCGAAGCTTTGCTCACCGTCACGAAAGCCCGCTGGTATGAACGGGTCATATTCGGCGGAGCCGGTATAACCATCGGCTTTGGTCTCGCCCAGATATTTATACGGTAGCTCTCCGCATGTCAGAGCAAGACATCCCTGTCATCGCGGTCGTCACTTTTCCGGCGCCCGCGGACCTGGACGCAGATGCGTTACGCGCCTTACTGGAAGAGGCCGGGCCTAATTACATCAATATCTCCGGCCTGCGGCGCAAGTATTTCCTGTCAGGGGACGGCGTGGGCGGCGGCGTCTACGAATGGGACAATCGCCAGTCTGCAGACGCTTTTTACGACGATGCCTGGTATGCATTCGCCCGGGAGCAGTTCGGTGCAACTCCCGAGATCGTGTTTTACGAAGCCGCCGCCATCGCGGACGGCGTCGAGCATCGGCTGGATATCTTTTTACCCAAGACCTGATTAGGCGGGACGGTCGCCGGGACTGCTCACGCATGAGCAAACAGCATCTCTATCTGGCGATCGATCAGGGCAGTCATGCATCGCGCGCCATCGTGTTTGATGCCTCGGGATCGATTCAGGCGCGCGCCAAGGCCGACATCCATACGCTCAAACCGCTGCCAGGCTGGGTAGAACACGAGCCGTCTGAACTCATCGGCGCAACGCGCCAGGTCATTGACGATATCGGCGTCGCGCTGGGACCCGGCGCGAAGAACATTCGAGCTGCCGGTTTTGCGACCCAGCGGTCGAGTATCGCCTGCTGGAATCCCGGCAGCGGCGCAACCTTGTCGCCGATCATTTCCTGGCAGGACCGGCGCGCCGCCGACTGGCTGCGGCAGTTTGAAAACCGGGAGGAACGCGTCCACGAAATCACCGGCCTGGTGCTATCGCCACACTATGGTGCAAGCAAATTGCGCTGGTGCAACGATCACATTCCCGAAGTCGCGACGGCGCTCGACGACCAGCAGCTTGCCTATGGACCGTTGTCGAGCTTCCTGACCTACAGCCTGTGTGAGGAGCATCCGCTGACCGCCGACCCGGCCAACGCGTCGCGCACACTGCTGTGGGATTACCGACAGCGGGACTGGTCCGACGAACTGCTGGACCTGTTCGGCCTGTCGCGAAGTTGCCTGCCGGCGAGCGTGCCCAGCAGATTCGACTTCGGTAGTCTCCGCGTTGGCAATACGATAGTACCGCTCAGCGTCGTGACCGGCGACCAATCTGCTGCGCTGTTTGGTTTTGGCGCACCGACCTCAGACACGGTCTACGTGAATCTCGGTACCGGCGCATTCATTCAGCAGGTTGTGGATGGCGCACCGGTATTCGCGCCTGATTTGCTCAGCAGTGTCGTATACCAGGACGCGGAGCGGGCAGTATACGTCCTCGAAGGCACAGTGAATGGCGCGGGCAGCGCGATTCGCGCAGTCGCACAGGAACTTGAGATGGACCAGGAATACCTCGAGGCGAACAGCGCGGCCTGGCTGGATACGATCGAGGACCCGCCGTTGTTTCTGAATGGCATCGGTGGACTCGGCGCACCATTTTGGGTGCCGGATTTCCCCACGCGTTTTGTCGGCAAAGGCGACAAGGCCGAAAAAATCGCGGCTGTGATGGAAAGCATCGTCTTTCTGTTGACCACGAACCTGGAGGCTTTCAGTGAGTTCGCGCCGCGACCGGAGCGCATGCTGGTTACGGGTGGACTCGCCAACGTCGACCCGCTTTGCCAGTGCCTCGCGGATTTGAGTGGTCTGCCCGTTTCCCGGCCGCGGATTCGCGAGGCCACCGCCAAGGGGCTGGCGTACCTGTTGGCCGACCGACCCGACGACTGGTCTGCGCCATCGCGGCCGACAGACTACAGTCCGGCGACAAATCTGCCGCTGCAACAGCGTTACCAGCGCTGGCAGCAGGAAATGCGAACTCAGCTCGACGCGGTGCCGGGCGCAGGCTGATCGGCCGCCAGCCGGGCGCGCTCATGTTCCTGCCTTCGCTCCGCCTCGATGAACACCCGCTTGATGCGCGCATCGATCTCCTTGATTCGGCGGGTGAGGCCGGTCACGGCCGCTTCCAGTTCCTCTGACGGCAAGTGATCGATGAAGTCCACCGACACCGTCGCCACAATGAACTCGGGCCCCATGTGCAGCGTCGCGACCTCATTTACTGTCAGAACCCGCTCGTCCTGATTGAGCGCGGCGCGCATTTGCGTGACGATTTCCGGCTCCGCACTCTCACCAATCAGCAGGTTCTTGCTTTCCAGGGCGAGGACGAATGCAGTGAGCACGAGCACGACCCCGATCAGCATGGAGGCCAACCCATCGAAGATAGCATTGCCAGTGGCCTGGTAGACGAGCAGACCCACGAAAGCAATCACGAGGCCGAGCATGGCCGCGGAATCCTCGAACACCACGACAAACAGCGTCGGATCCTTACCGCGCGTAATAGCCTGAATCATCCCCTGTGAACCGCGGCTGCGGTTGAATTCCCGAAACGCGACCCACAATGCGCCCGCTTCGAACACCATGGCCAGGCCAAGCACGATGTAATTCACGGAAATGTTCTCGATGGGTTCCGGATGCCTGATGTGCTGCCAACCCTGGTACATGGACACTGCGCCACCCAGTGCAAAGATCAGCATCGCGACCACGAAGCTCCAGAAGTAGATTTCCTTACCGTGCCCGAACGGAAACTCAGCGTCCGCCGGCTTACCGGAACGCCGAATCCCATGCAACAGCAGCACCTGGTTGCCGGTATCGACCAGCGAGTGAATGCCTTCACTCATCATCGCCGAGCTACCAGTGTAAACGGCGGCAGCAAACTTCGTTATCGCGATCAGCGAGTTGCCAACGAGGGCCGCGTAGATTGCCTTTTTGGATGAGCCAGCCATAAGGAGCGAGCCGATGATACCCTAACGGCCCGCATTCACGTGCCACGCAAATCAACGCCCGGAGTCTTCGATTTGAACGAGAACGCAGAGTATCCCGAGTATATTGGCATATCGGACATCACCACCGAATCTCTCGAACAGATGCGCGTCGAGGGCTACTTCGATGGTCAGCCCTCTATCATGTTCGACGAGCCTGAAGGTTTCGATATCGGTGATCCGCCGGAACTACAGGGTCGCTCGCGTGGCTGGACCCCGGTGCATGCGCAGCTGGCGGCGCTGGCATCCTGCACGTCGATTACGGTGCGGGTCGTGGCAAGAGACCAGCAATTTCGCTACAAAGGGCTGCGCACCAAGATGCGCTCGCTGATCGACATCCGCGGCTTCTTTTTCGACCTGCATCTGCAGCCCGAATACAAGCAGGTCAATTTCGATTTGTACCTGGATACACGCGAGAAAACCGAGCGAATCGAGGCACTGGCCCGCGAAACCGATCGCCGCTGCCCGCAGCTCGGCCTGTTTCGCAAAGCCGGCATCCCGATGATCATGAGTTGGTATCGGGGCAAGGGCCGCAAGCCGGTGGTCGAGCGGCGGATTGGCATCGGCCGTGGCGCGACGCCGGAAGAGAAGCTGATCAAGCAGCAACAGAAAATTGCCGCGAAAGCGCGCTAGTACGAGCCCGATGGGTGGTTAAGCCTGCATGCCAAGATCGCCCGCGACGTGGGCAAGCCGCCGGTCGAGCGTCCAAATCGATGTCGGGCGGGCAAGTGCAACGGCGGCCAGCAGATGCGCATCGATGTAGCCGATGCCGCGACCCATAAGACGTTGTTGCTCGATATAAAAGCGCACCTCTGCATCTGTCGCCAAATCGAGCCGCGGCAGATTGTCGAGTAACGCCAGGATTTTGGAACGATTGCGTAGATGACCGCAAGCCAGCTCACCGGTGACAAAGGGATGGATCCACACCTCGGCACGATCGAGCAGAGCCGCCAATCGGCTGTTGCCGTTGCGCAGATGATCAACCCACACCGAGGAATCGACCAGGGTCATGCCGATCCGGAGCGGCGGCGCGGCGATTTCTTCAACTGGGGCTCGGACGCCCCGAGGCGCGCCAGCCGGCGGGCGCTTTCGCGCTCGATGAGGGCCCGCAAGCCTTCCCGCACCACCGCGGCCCGCTCGGTGACGCCGGTCAGGCGCTGTGCTTCGGCCAACAACTCCTCATCGATGTTCAGGGTGGTCCGCATGTCTTGCGTACAGTGTCATCAAGAATAGGCATCTAATGGTGCCATTATAGATGCGCCATGCGGGTCGATTCAACCTCGGAAGCCACGGAATTCACTGGGTTTCGCGACCAGTTTCAACCAGACTTGCGACATGAAAAAGCTTGCGATCCTGGGTACCGGGGATGCAGAGACGCCGGACGCGACTACGCCGGCGCCGATTCTGGCCGCGGCGACTGATTTTCGACCGGAGCTATGTCCTGTTCCAGACGCGGTGTTCCCCGATACGCCCGCGGCCCGCGAGACCTGCGCACGCGCCTACCTCAATGCCGGGGTCAGCGCCGAGCGTGATGGCTACGCCGGTCTGTATATCAATACGGTTGGCGACTACGGGCTGGCGGACTTGCGTGACGTAAGCGGTGTGCCCGTGACCGGCTCAGGCGAGGGCGCGATTCGTACCGCGCAGGCTGACGGCCACCGATTTGCCATTGTGACGATCTGGCCGCCGGCATTGCGGTTTATCTACGATGCGATCCTGGCTGCGACTGATGCCGCACACGATTGCCTCGCCATTTACCATCTTTCTGAAGACCCGGACCTGGCCACGCTGAAACAGCCGGACAACTTCGTGCAGGACATGCAGGCTTGCGGCATGACCACCATGGCGAAGATTCATGAGGCCTGCCGCCGGGGACTGGACGATGACGGCGCCGACGTCATCCTGCTCGGCTGCACCTGCATGCAATCGACTGCCGCACTGCTCGAGGCAGATGGCCTGCCGGTAATTGAACCGATGGTTGCGGGCTACCGCTACTTGGAGTCGCTGATCAAAGGAAGCGTTTAGCCGCCGATCACCAACGGACTATTCTTGTTGGCCCATTGCGGCCACTTGTTTTTCCAACTGGCGTACCTGCTTGCGTAACTCGACCAGTTTGTGCGCAACCGCCGCGTTGCGGAAATAGTCTTTGACGGGCTGGATTGGCGTACCTGCGTATACACCCGGCTCATTGACGTCGTTGATTACACCGGCGCGCTGTACCAGAGTGACATCGTCGGCAATGCTGACGTGGTCGGTAATCGCACATTGCCCGCTGATAACCACCCGTTTACCCAGCGAGCTGGAACCGGCAACCCCAGTCTGCGCAACGATAATGCAATCCTCGCCAATATCGGCATTGTGACCAATATGGCACAGCGCATCGAATTTGGCGCCCGCACGGATGCGGGTCTCACCCCAGGTGGCGCGGTCGACATTGCACTGGGAGCCCATGAGCACGTCATCTTCGATGACCACTCTGCCGTTTTGCGGGATGCGATAGCTGCGGCCTTTTTCATCCTGGGCGAAACCGAAACCTTCCATACCGATTACGCAACCTGATTTGAGAATCACGCGATTTCCCACTTCGCAAGCATGCGCAACCACGACACCGGGGTGCAGGACGCAGTCTTCCCCAATCACGACATCCTGTTCCAGAACGGTATTGGCCTTGATGATGCTGCCCTTGCCGATCGTTACATTGCGTCCGACGACGACACCGGGGCCGAGAACGACGTCGGCACCAACACTGGCAGATTCGTGCACCGTCGCCGCCGGGTGAATCGCCGGCCATTCAACGTCACGCAGAGCGTGATCATCATAGACTTGGCGTATCAACGCCTGCGCGAGACGTACATTCCTGCTGGTCAGAATGGCGGTCGATGGCAAACTGGCGAAGCTCTCCCGCAGTTTTATCGGTATCACAACGGCGGCGGGGCTGGTTTCGATTGCCTTATCGACAAAATCCGCGTTGTCGACAAAAACCAGGGACGACGAGGTGCCTTTCTCGACCGGATCGAAGCGGGCAATGTCGGCGTCGGGCCCGGTCATTTCATCGAGGACGCCCCGAGCATGGAATGCTTTAAAAATCTGACTAGCCTTCAGGTTCATGACTGACCCTTTTTGAAATCGCATGGCTCAGTGAATTGTACCAGCGGTAGTCGAAGAGTCCCGCGACGTGCCGCTTCGGCGTCATGTCGATACCCAGCGTGCGACTTTCACTGATGTGCTCGTCGCCCAGCGATGTCAGCAGATACCCGTCCTTCAATTCTTTGCCCGTGGTGCTGAAGCCCAGGCGCACATACAGTTCCAAGCGGTCCTTGTGTTTCGACAGCGAATATTGCTCGATCTGCTCGGCCTTCGCGTCAAAGACGGATACCCGGTTGCGCTCCACCAGCCGGGTGGTGTTGCCGTCATCGAGGCCCCACTCGATAACCGGTGCCTGAGACCAGGCAACCATAGACATCATCAGGCGCAGCGTGGCAGCGAACGAGCGCGCCGTCGCACTAACAGACGTGCGGGGGGCGTATGGTCATGGGAATACCCTCTTTTGCGTTGCTGATAGACCGGGCCGAGGCACTCTAGCGGTTGTGGATCACCGGGCAAATCGATAGTGACCCACGCCCCACTCCGTACCGCGGCGGTAGGCAAACAACTCTGCGCAGGCCATGAAAAACATGCGCCAGCGATTCAGCCAACGGTCGGCCTGATGATCGCCGTAAACGTCGGCGAACAACTCCTGTATTGCACCGCGCTGTGCATCCAGACGCTGCACCCAGGCGTTGCTGGTCTTGGCGTAGTGGCTGCCCGGTACCCGCCAGAATCGCTCGATATGCAGGTCACGCTGGAAGTTCAAGAGCGTATTCTCTGCGGGCATCAAGCCGCTGCTAAAAAAGTGCCGGGCCATCCAGTCGTATTGATCGCCAGCGCTGAATGGATACAGCAATTCACGGTGACAAAAATGGTGGACGAACAGCTTGCCACCCGGATCGAGCCACTTGGCGATACGCGCCATCAGCAGATCGTAATTGCGTACGTGTTCGAACATTTCGACAGACACCACGCGCTCATAGCGTTCCGGCGGTTGAAAGTCATTGATGTCTGCAGTCACCACGTGCAGGTTGCCGACGCCCAACTGTTTTGCCTGCGCCAGAATAAATTCGCGCTGCGAGTTGGAGTTCGACATTGCCGTAATGCGGCTGTTCGGATAATTGGTCGCCATCCACAGACTTAGAGAGCCCCAGCCGCAGCCGAGTTCCAGCACTCGCTGACCGTCGGCCAGCTCCGCGCGCTCGCAGGTGAGTGCCAGCATCCGCGATTCGGCCAGGTCGAGATCCGTTACACCCTCGTCCCACCACGCACAGCTGTATTTGAGGTGCTTGCCGAGAACCAGGCGAAAGAACTCTGCCGGTACTTCGTAGTGCTGTTCGTTGGCCGTCGCGGTATCCAGTGCGATCGGACTGCGGCGCAGTTCGTCCAGGCGATCGGCCATTCGCTCAGCCTGTGCCGCACCATCGCCCTGTCTCTCACTGCGCAGCCGCGCTGCCATTAGCCGGCGCATACCAAACCGCGTCAGGCGGTCCGGCAGCCACCCGCGTTCGCAGAGCTCGATCGCGAGGGACATGCGCGACGTTAAGGTGTGGCCTTCGGCGGCAGCGGGAAGAAAGCGCTGGTTCGCCTGATGTAGTCGCGGTATTCGGGCCGCCGCTCCGCGATCGTCTGCTCCGTCAGAGCCACCCCGGAAACTTTCAACAGCAACCCCGTCAACATCAGCGGCGATATGATCGACCACCACGCGCCAGTGCTGGCGGCCAGCAGAAAGAGTCCCCACCACAGGCAGAACTCGCCGAAATAGTTGGGATGGCGCGAATAACGCCACAGGCCGCGATCCATCACCGCGGTGCCACGATCCGGTGCGGCAAGAAACTTCGCCAGTTGCCGGTCGGCTACGGTTTCGTATACCAGCCCGAACAGCCATACTCCGACGCCGAGAACATCCAGCCAACCCAGCGGTGCCTGCCCGGCGATTGCACCCAGCAATTGCCAGGACAGTACCCAGGCAAGGACCGCCTGCGTGACGAACACGACGTAGAAGCTCCGCCACCAGAACGATGCACCACGTTTTTCGCGCATGGCCCGGTAGCGCCGATCTTCCGGCTGCCCACGATTGCGGCCATAGATGTACGCGCCGAGTCGCAAGGCCCACAGAATAACCATGCTCACAATTAGCCAGTCGCGCGGCCCCGGCTGCGGCAGGAACAGCGCATACGCGATTGCGGCAGCAACCAGGTTGGGTCCCCAGAAGATGTCGACGATACTGACGTCGCGGAGCGGAATGCTAATCAGCCAGGCCGCCAACATCACGAGCAGAGTAGCGGCCAGACCGGCGAAGATTGCGGTCAGACTAATCACACATCACCAATGTCCGGTACCCGGTTCGCCTTTGACAGGGCCTATTATTTCATCTGTCAGCCAGCCACCATAGAAGCCGCCCGGCTGGGGTCGCACGCGCTCGTCGTCGACGTAACACTCGACACGGCCCGCGTAGAAGCTCAGGTAGCCCGCAATCTCCCCGAATGGCGCGCGCGGTTCCGGGTAACTCCAGCCAACCGGTTCGCGCTGGGGATCATTGGCCAGCGCCCAGTAAGTCGCCTGACCTTTCCACTCGCAATAACTCCGACCACCGATCGCTTCGAGGCGATCCAGCCGAATGTCTGCCGGCGGAATGTAAAAGCCGGGCGGACTTGCGGTTTCCAGGATTCGGATCGCAGCGGTGCTGTCCGCGATTGTCTGACCACGGGCTTCGACGCGCACGCGCCGGCTATCACGCGCGATCGCGGGCGGCCGCGGATAGTCCCAAACGGATTCCTGCCCGGGCCCCGACTCTTCAGCGAATTTGGGGCGCGCCTGGCCCCGGTATTCCCACATCGAAGTGCTGGTCAGAGACCGACCAGTCTCGCGCCTTGCGCGAGCGCGTCATCCATGCTGCCCGCGTAACCATCGGCACCGACTTTACGCCAGACTTCGGGTGCTTCGTCAAAGGCCGCACCCCCGACGAGGATCTTGCAGTCCCGCTCGCAGCGGTCGCGCACAGTCTTGATGGCGACTCGAACGCGGGGCAACTGCGTGCTCAGTGTCGCCGACATCAACAGCAGATCTGCATCGAAGAACGTGAGCGTGGACGGTAATTCCTGCATGGGGACATCCGCGCCCAGATAGACTGTGCGCCAGCCGGCGATCTGATACACGTCACTGATAGCCCGCAAGCCGATATCGTGCACGTTGCCGGTTACGGCCGCGGCCACCATGGTCTTGCCATTAGGCTCCGCACGGCTGGCCTGGTGTACCACGACCGCCATCGCGCGTTGCGTCGCGGACGTCACCAGGTGCTCTTCGGAAATACTGACATCGCCAAGGTGCCATAATCGGCCGATCTCGCGCTGTGCGGGCATCAACACCTGTGTGTAAATATCCATCATGCTCATGCCCTGATCGCCGGCGGCGAGCACATCGTCAAGGGCTTTGGTCGAATTGCCTTCCAGCACGTCCTGCAGGTAACGCAAGGCGAGGCGATCCGTCTTCTTCTGTGGATCCAGCTCCGACGCATCGGGCGTAGGCTGGGCGTCCGACAACGTCGCCATCGCCTGTTCGACGTAAGCCAGCGGTTCGGCGGCGGCCGCGGCCGGCAACTTGTCCGCCAGCACATCACGCAACGCGGCCAGGCTGATCACGAGGTCGGTCTCCTCCTGGTTGCGTGCCAGGAACGCCTTCCGGGACCACAGGACCCGCGAGGTGAAAACGAGCGGCTCGCCGGTATTAACGGCGGCGGCCAATTCCAGAATTCGTTGAGTGAGGTGACTTTTCCAGTCCGCGAAAGGATCCGGTTTGTAGCGCGTCTTGATCTCCGGCGATTTCTCGAGCATCACGCTGGCAGCGAAGCCGCCAAAGCCGGCGGCGCTGCGCTCGAGCAGTTCGGCAGCGAACGGATTACCCGCTGAAGACGTGGCGTCGACTGTTGCCATACTCTGATTCGCTAAACCGTTGTTTTATCAGCGACTGGTTATCAAATGCTTCGATGTCCGGGCTGGTCCGGATTCACTCTATATTACCTGCGATGGAGGGAATCGTCGCCACGCTGCAGCGGCGCCTGCCAGGTAATCTCCGGATCGACCGTGTGATAGATCCGGCCGATTGTTGCGTCGTCATCGAGGCAGTCGACCACCAGCGCTGCCAAATCGGCCCGGTTGATCACGCCCATTTGCAAGTGATCTTCTGTCTTGATCGCACTGCCGGAGGCCGGATCAGACGTCATGCCGCCGGGACGGAGGATCGTATAGTCGAGGCCGCTCTCCTCCAGGTAGGCCTCGGCTTTGGTCTTCAATTCGAGAACTTCGCCCAGCACTTCGAGCACCTTTGGCGCGACCGCCGCCCGGCTGTTGCCGGCCCCGATCGCGGTAACCATCAATTGCCGACGCACACCCGCGGCCACAGCAGCATCGACAATATTGATCGTGCCATCGAGATCCGGGCGCGGCTTCTGGCCCGGTGATGCGCCGATGCTGTTGACGACGGCACGAAAGTCACCGGCAGCGAAGGCGTTGTCAACGTCCGTCCGATTCAACACGTCGCCGCGAACAATGGTCGCACCGGTTTCCTCCAGGTCGGACGGATCGGATTCGGGGCGGACCAGCCCGGTCACCGCTTCACCCCGGGCCCGCAACAGCCGGGCGGTTTCGAGACCGGTTTCCCGGGTGCCGCCAAAAATGAGAACGCCCTGAGCCATGCCCATACTCCCTTCCCCGGATGCCTGTCCGCAGCTTACGCGATGAGCCCTGTCCGCATCGACCACTTGCCGGTCATGAAAGCCATGATCGACGCGGGTATAACCGGCATCTCAGACTACAATCACGCCCCCGATACGACTCAGCTGACAGCGAGGAACCCTGATGGGAAAGCTATTCCGGATCGCGACCCTGATTACGTTGCTACTAACAGGCGGCAGCCTGCAGGCTGCCCTCGATGCCGGCGCGCCGACCGTCCTGATCACCGGGTCGAATCGCGGCATTGGCCTGGAGTTCGTGCGGCAATTCGCCGAGCGTGGCTGGAATGTCATCGCCACCGCCCGTAAGCCAGACCAGGCGGAAGATCTCCAGGCATTGGCGGCGCAGCACGACACCATCGTGATCGAACAACTCGACGTCACCGATCATCCGCAGATGGAGGCCCTTGCCGAACGATACGCTGACCAGCCGATCGACATCCTGCTGAGCAACGCGGCGCTGACACCGCGTTACAAGAGCGCGTTCAAGAGAGTCGATGGCGTGGATTTCGATACCGCCCGGCAGAGCTTCGAGATCAATGCACTGGGAGCGCTGAAACTGGCGCAGGTATTTATGCCCCACGTGGCCGCATCGGAGCAAAAGAAAATCATCGTGCTGACCAGCAAAGGCGGCTCTTTCGAAATGAGCCCGAAGCTGCCGATGATGTACAGCTATCGCGCCAGCAAGGCCGCACTGAACATGTTCATGTACACGCTGTCTTTCGAAACCGCGAAAAAAGAGATCACGGTGACGATGCTGTCTCCGGGCATGGTGAACACGACGCCCGGTTTCAACAATCCCCAGGGCATTTCACCGGAAGAGAGTGTCAGCAAGATGCTGACCGTGGTCGATGGCCTGACCCTGGAAAACAACGGTCAGTTCCTGAACTACGAGAGCGGCGAAGTCGTTCCCTGGTAGCACATTGATGCGCATGAAAAAGGCCTGCGCCAATGGCGCAGGCCTTTTCTCGTCCGCCAATGCGGCGTTAGTGCGAGATCGCGCGCGGCAGATCCTTGGCCTGCGTGATCCAGCCTTCGACCACAGACTCGGACGGCACGGAGCGTACGAGCTTCTTCTCCTCGTTAATTTCCGCAATTTTGTCGGCGAGGTTCTTCGCGCTACGCTGCGCCAGTTCTGGCACCGTGTCGACGCCGGCGGCTTCCAGCAGCTCGGAATACTCGCCGCCGATGCCCTTGATACGCATCAGGTCGGCGTGATTGACCAGCTTCAGGATGCGGACCTCTGACAGACCGGTTTTACCTGCGAGGTCGGCCCGGCCTTTCTTGTCACCGCCGGCTTTCAGCAGCGCTTCACACGTTGTAATGCCAGCGCCAGCAAACTTTTCAGTCAGTGCCGGACCGACGCCCTCAATAGTATCGATTTTTGCCATGGTTTCTTTCTCCTCTAGTTTCCCAAGCCGTGTGGCGCCGTTCCCGCAGCACCCGGCATTCTCAAAATGCGCTCGATTAACGACTTCTCAGCGCATCACGAATTTCAGTCAACAGCTTCTCTTCAGCCGAAGGTTCTGGTGGTGGCGGCGGTGGCGCCTCTTCCTCTTCTTTCTTCAATTTGTTCATCGCCTTGATCACCATGAAGATGGCAAAGGCGACGATCACGAAGTCCAGTACCGTGTTAATGAACGTGCCATACCTGATGATCGGCGCGCCCGCTTCCTGCGCGGCGGCCAGCGTGGCGTAATCCTCACCGCTCAGGTTGATAAACAGGCTGCTGAAATCGACATTACCCATCAGCAGGCCGATCGGCGGCATGATGACGTCGTTCACGAACGAACTGACGATCTTGCCGAAGGCGCCACCAATGATGATGCCCACGGCCATATCGACCACATTGCCACGCATGGCAAATTTTTTGAATTCCTCAAGCATTGAAGCTCTCCCCCTGTCTTTAGACTATGACGACAAAACAATCCGAAACGCGGCACTACCTCCTGCCGACGCCCGGAACACCCCTGTGATTGGATTAGTCTTTGAGAACGAACGTAACTTTCATCCGGACCCTGAATTCGTCGATCTTGCCGCCCTTGATGACGAGCTCCTGGTCCTGCACCCAGGCGCCGGTCACGTTGTCCAGGGTCTTGGTGGCGCGCTTGATACCGTTTTCCATCGCATCCTTGAAGCTCTTGCCGGAGCCGGCGACGATCTCGGTGGTGCGGGCGACTGCCATATTGTTCTCCTTGTTAAATAGACAGGTTAGCGATAATACTAACAAACGCCGCGGACCTCACGCTTCGGCAATCGTTGATAAATAAGAAGATTTGCTAGATATGCACCTGGAGTTCTTCGGCGCCGCCGGTGAAGTCACCGGATCCTGTCACATCCTCCATGTCGCCGGTCAGCGTATTTTGCTGGACTGCGGCATGATACAGGGCGGTCGCAAGGCCGAGGTCCGCAATCGCGAGGATTTTCCGTTCCACCCCGCCGATTTGACCGCGGTCGTCCTCAGTCATGCGCACATCGACCACTCGGGCCGGTTGCCGCTACTGGTCAAGCGCGGCTACGAAGGCCCGATCTATGCGCACAATGCGACCGGCGACTTCGCGTGGATTATGTTGGAAGACTCCGCGCAGCTCGGCGAGCGCGATGCCGAGCGCGAGAACCGCAAGCGTGCACGGAAAGGCCTGAAACCCATCGAACCGCTGTACACAGCAGCGGATGCCGAACAGGCTTGCAAGCAGTTCGAACGCCTGCGTTACGGTGAACCCCGCGAAGTCGCCGAGGGTGTCACGGTCAGGTTCCATGATGCCGGGCACATCATGGGGTCCTGCGTCGTCGAATTGAACATTCGCGAGAAAGGCAGCGAAAAGACGCTCGTATTCAGCGGTGACCTCGGCCAATACGATACGCCGATCCTTCGCGACCCGGACACGATCCCGGCGGCCGACCTGGTCGTGATGGAAAGTACCTATGGTGATCGCTTTCACCGGGATCGCCAGCACACAATCGATGAACTGGCAGAGATCATTTCTACCGCCAGTCACCAGCACGGCAATATCCTTATCCCGGCTTTCGCCGTCGGTCGCAGCCAGGAGCTGTTGTACCAGTTTGGCAAACATTACGATGAATGGGAGCTGGGTCGCTGGAAAATCTTCCTCGACAGCCCGATGGCCATCGAAGCGACCGATGTCTATTGGAATTACCCGCATCTCTATGACGAGGAAGCGACGCGCCTGCGCCGCGATCACGATGAGATGCCGCTGTTGCCGAATCTGTTGATGTCAAAGAGCGCGGAGGACTCCCGCAAGATCAATCGCATGGACAGTGGCGCGATTGTCATTGCCGGTAGCGGCATGTGCACGGGTGGACGCATCCTGCATCACTTCAAGCATCACATCTGGCGCCCGGAAACGCAGGTGGTCATCGTCGGCTACCAGGCGCATGGCTCGTTGGGCCGCCGCCTCGTCGATGGCCACGATTACATCCGCATCCATCACGAGACCATCAAGGTGCGCGCCCAGATCCACACGATCGGCGGCCTGTCGGCACACGGCGATCAGAATGACCTGAACCGCTGGTATTCGGGTATCGCCGATCATCCGCCGGTCTGCCTGGTGCACGGCGAACCGGATGCGGCAGACGCGTTTCAGGATCGTCTCGAGCGGACCGGCGCCCGCTGGGTTCAGCGCGCTACGCCGGGCCTGACCGTCGACCTGAACGAATTGGAGCATCGACCTGGGGTTTGAGGAACAGCCATGCAGGACTTTGAAAAACTCGGCGCGTTTTATCTCGGCAAGAAAGTCGCACCGGATGGCGAGCGTACCGACGAACTGATTCTCTACGATTCGAAGGACCTGACCACGCACGGCGTGATCATTGGTATGACGGGCAGCGGTAAAACCGGACTCGGTGTCGGTGTGATCGAGGAAGCCGCGATGGATCACGTCCCGGTGATTGCGCTGGACCCGAAAGGCGACCTCGGCAACCTGCTGCTGACCTTCCCCAAACTGCGTCCGGCTGATTTCGAGCCGTGGGTGGATCCACGTGCGGCGGCAGACAAGGGGCAGACGCCGCAGGAATTCGCGAAGACCATGGCCGGTGTCTGGAAGAAAGGCCTGGCCGGCTGGGGTCAGACGCCGGCGCGAATCGGCGCGCTGCGCAACGCAGTCGACATGGCGATCTATACGCCCGGCAGCGCTGCCGGCACGCCGTTGTCCGTTCTGCGGGAGTTTTCAGCTCCGGAGCCCGAGCTGCTCGAGGATGCGGACCTGTATCGCGAACGCGTGCAAAGCACGGCAACGGGCCTGCTGACCCTCCTTGGTATCGACGCAGACCCCGTGACCAGTCCGGAACACATCCTGATTGCCAACGTGCTGGACAAAGCCTGGCAGGAAGGTCGTTCGCTGGACCTCGGCGCCCTGATCGCCGCGATCCAGGATCCGGGCATCGACCGCATCGGGGTGATGGACCTCGATGCGTTTTTCCCGCCGAAGGAACGCTTCGCGCTGGCGATGCGCGTGAACAACCTGCTGGCGGCGCCGGGCTTCGAAGCGTGGATGGAAGGCCCGCCACTCAACATCGATCGCTTGTTGTACGGCGATACCGGCAAACCGCAGGTCTCGGTGCTGTCGATCGCGCATCTCGGTGATGCCGAGCGCATGTTCTTCGTGACCATGCTGCTGACGGAGCTCGTTGGCTGGATGCGACGTCAGCCCGGCAGTGGGTCACTCCGCGCGATTCTGTACATGGATGAAATCTTCGGCTACCTGCCGCCGGTCGCGAATCCGCCGTCGAAGCAGCTGTTCCTGACGTTGTTGAAACAGGCACGTGCCTTTGGTCTGGGCCTCGTGCTGTCGACCCAGAACCCGGTGGATCTCGACTACAAGGCCCTGTCGAACTGCGGTACCTGGTTTATCGGCCGCTTGCAGACGGAGCGTGACCAGGCTCGGGTCAAGGATGGCCTGATGGGCGCTGCCGGCAGCGGCAACCTCGATATGGACAAACTGGACGAGACCCTCGCGGGTCTCGGCAAACGCCGCTTCCTGTTGCACAACGTTCATGAACAGGAACCGGCGCTGATGGAAACGCGCTGGGTCATGTCCTATCTCGCCGGACCGCTGACGCGGGATCAGATCAAACTGCTGGCCGCGTCCCAACCAAAATTCGCAGCCACGGCGGATCCGGAAGCTGCTGAACCGGTCGCGCGTTCAGCGCAACGCGCCCGCCCGGTACTGCCGCCGGACATTCGCCAACTATTCGCGCCGCCGCAGTCGACCGAAGGGACATCCGAAGGGCTGGTCTACTATCCACGCCTGATCGCGGCTGGTGACGTGAACTACAGCAACGCGCGCCTGAAGGTCAGTGAACAACGCCCGTACCTGCTGGCCGTCGAGCCGGAAGACACGAGCGGCACGGTGAACTGGGCAGAGGCACAGGAATTGTCGCTAACGCCCGGAGATCTCGATCGGCATCCGGACCCAGATGCCGCGTTCGCCGAGTGCCCCGCCTGCCTGACCAAGAGCAAGCAATTCAAGGCCTGGGAAAAGACACTGCGGCGCCATCTACGCACGGGCCGACCGCTGATTCTGTACAAAAGCAAGGTCCTGAAGGCGACCTCGAATCCTGGCGAATCCGAGCGTGATTTCCGGATTCGTCTGCAACAGCTGGGGAATGAACAGCGCGACCTGAAGGTCGCCAAGCTGCGCGAACGCTATGAGAAAAAGGTCGCGACGCAGGAGGAACGACTGCGCCGCGCGGAGCAGGCCGTCGAGCGCGAGGCCGAACAGGCCCGGGCGCACAAACTCGATACCGCGTTGTCTTTTGGCACCGCCGTCCTCGGTGCACTGCTCGGGCGCAAGCGCATCTCAGCCACCTCAGCGTCGCGCGTTGGCACCGCGGTGAGAAAAGCCGGCCGCGCCGGTCAGCAGGCCGGCGATGTGCGGCGCGCGAAAGAAACCGTGGCTTCCGTGCACGCCAAACTGGCCGAACTCGAGGCCGCATTTGATAAGGACGTGGAAGCGCTCGACGCTGCCTTTGACGCGCAGGCCGAAATGCTCGACGAGGTAGCTGTGAATCCGCGCGCAACGGACCTCCATGTCGGTTTGATTGGTATTGGCTGGTTCCCATACGTGGAGGACGCCGACGGGCGCCTGCGCCCCGCCTGAGCTAATTCCCACGCGGTTCACGGTTTCGAAGAATCCGGGTCGCTAGGCTGCAGGAATGGCTCGCGGCAATGCAATCCGGATTATTCGACAGGTGACGCTCGGTATTGTTGCCGCTGCATTTCTGGTCGGCACCTGGCTCACGCAGGCACGCGTGACCGGGTGGCAGGAAACGCTGTGGGTCACCATTTATCCCGTAGTCGCCGGCGAACAGAACATGACGTCGGACTATGTCGATAACCTGAGCGCGCGAGAATTCGCTGCCATTCGCAAATTCGTCGAACGGGAGGCCAAACGCTACGGCGTGCCACTGGCAGACCCGGTCAGGATCGATATCGACGCGCCCACCGGCATGCCGCCGGACCCGCCGACCGACGGGAACCCGCTGGCCGTCATGCTGTGGAGTCTGCAGTTGCGCTGGTGGGCCTGGCGTGAAACCGGCGACCGCCCCGGCCCGGAGCCGGACGTCAAGCTGTTCGTCGCGTTCCACGACCCGGTGAACGGCGTTGCTCTGCCACACTCGCTGGGCATGAAAAAAAGCCGCATTGGTATTGCGCATGTGTTCGCCAGCCGGCAAATGCAGGGCAGCAACAACGTCGTCATCGCGCACGAGCTATTGCACATACTCGGTGCCACGGACAAGTACGGACCCGGCAACCTGCCGGTTTTTCCCGACGGCTTTGCTGAGCCCGAGCGGCAACCGATCTATCCACAACGCTACGCTGAAATCATGGGCGGTCGTATTCCCATCGACCAGGAGACAGCCGAGATTCCCGCCAGCCTTCGCCAGACGCGGATCGGTCCGACGACCGCGGCCGAGATCAACTGGCCGGCCACTAATCATCCCCCTGGCACCTGACGCGAAGTGACAAAAAAGTGGCCCGCAGAGCGGGCCAAGATCGTCAGGGTATTGTTATGTTGTTCGTGGGGGAGACTGTAGGCATAGCCTAAGCCCCCGGCGGGCTCACTGGGTGACCCCGGGACCGCGCTTCATCACTCCGCGTGACGAGCTAGAATAAGCCTATGATTTCGTTGCGACATTGTTGCCTGGTCCCAGCCGCACTGGCGCTGATCCTGGCGGGCTGCGGCTCGAAACGTCCGTACCAGATCAATTTCATGCCGGCACCGGATGTCTATTCCGAGGACATCGTCAATCCGTTCGCGGATTTCAGCCCGATCGAGATCGACGATGGCGATGCCGGGATTCTGTATCTGACCAATCGCGCGCCCGACCCGGATGCGGACGGCACCGCCTACACCGGTAAACGCGGGCATGTCGTCCGCTCCGGCGTGGCCCAGGTGGAACTCGGCGAGGGCGACTACACCTGGGAAGAAGCCCGGCGGATTTCGCTGTTGAAAAACCGGACCGAGGACTATCCGCTGAAAGTTTCGTCAATCACCGAATTTGGTGTGGTTCCCAACACCATCAGCCCGATCGACGACCCGGCGGACTACAACGCTACCGATTTTGCGGTGGACGAAATGGTACGCCGGATTCAGGTCCACCTCGATCGGTCGAAATTGAAAGACGTAACCATCTATGTGCACGGCTACAAGGTCGTGTTCGAAAACCCGATCCTGGTATCCGCGGAGTTATGGCACTACCTGGGTTACGAGGGCTCGTTCATTGCCTTCGCCTGGCCGGCAACGCCAAAGACGCTGGCTTACTTCGCTGACAGCGCCACGGCCGAGTATTCAGCCTGGGCGCTGCGCCAAATGATCACGGAAATATCCAGCCGTACGACCGCCGAGAATATCAATATCATCGGTTACAGCGCCGGCACGCGGATCGTCGTGACCGCGCTGGACCAGCTCAATCTGCTCGCAAAATTCGTAACCCCCGAAATCAAGCAGAAGTATCTGCGCATTGGCAGCGTGATCCTGGTCGGCGCGGACGCCGACCGTGATAACTTCACCCGTATCGTCGGCGAGGGCGTGCTCGACATTGTTGACGACTTCAATATCTACATCTCCGAGAAGGACAAGGCGCTGGGCATGTCCCGCTGGTTGCTGGCCGGCCAGAACCGGCTGGGGCAGATGCTGCCACGAGACCAGTGGACCGATGCCGGCATGGCCTTCCTCGCGGCAAACCCGCGGCTGCGCGTGATTAATGTAACGGAGGCCGAAGGCTCCAAGTCGGCCAACGGGCACGGCTATTTCCGCGCCAGTCCGTGGGTCAGCGGCGATATACTGATGACCCTGCGCTATGGCCTGTCGCCGGCCGAGCGCGGGCTCGTGATGCACCCGGAAGTGGCTGCCTGGGAGTTCCCACCCGATTACCTGGAGCGCCTGCGCTTCGCGCTGCAGGACGTCACTGACCCGGACCGCGTTGCGGCTGCCGAGTAAGATATTAATTTATAGAGCTTTTTTGCTACCGGCCCGGATCTGAAACCGATTCCGGCCAGCACGCGAAATTACTCGCATGGATCACGAGTTGGACGGCACCCTCGAGCGTGTCAGTCCAGCGGTTGCCGAGGCAGCCCATGGGGAAACAAGACATGAAGTTATACAAGGAAACCGCTGGCGAACAGGCGATCAGCTCTGCCCCTTATTTTATGCGTACTGCGGAACTACCACCGATCGGAGACCAGCGTTTTGCACTGTACAAGACCGACGAAGGCTACCGGGCGATCATGTCCTGGTACGACGACGCGCTCAAGACTATCGACTGCCCGTTCGAAGAGTATTTCGTCCGCACGCGTTTCGGCCATACCCACATGCTGGTGGCTGGTCACGAGGATGCCGAGCCCCTGATTCTTATCCCCGGCGTGGCCGGTTGCGCACCCTTGTGGCGTCGTCAGCTGCCCGCTTTCGCGAAACACTTCCGCGTGTACGCGTTGGATATCGTTGGCCAGCCCGGTCGCAGCGATCCGAACCCGCCGTCGTTCCTCAACGACGACTACGTCGATTGGCTGCGCGACGTGCTGGATGGCTTGCAGATCGATTCTGCGCATTTTGCCGGCACCAGCGTCGGCGGCTGGATCGTGCTACGGATGGCCCTGGTCGCTCCGGAGCGCGTCAACAAAATCGTGATGCTCAGCCCGACGGGTGTGTCGCGCGCGCGGCTGCCAATCAAAATCTGGCTCACGCGCGTCATGAACAAACGCAAGGATGCGAATGAGCTGGAGGACGACCTGACTGCGAAGTCGGTATCGTCCAAGAGCCCGGGTGGCTCATTCGGCACCTTCGACCGACAGCTCGCCCGGTTGATGGCCCTCTGCACACGTCACTATCGCGTCGATCGATCGGTGGGAATCTACAACGAAGACACGCACAAGGTCGATAAGGTTCAGGGACTGCGCGTGTTGCGCAAGTTCTTCCTGTCGGAGCCGAAATATGTGCTCGAACAGCTAAGCGTGCCGGGTCTGCTCATTTTTGGCCAGCACGAGGTGCTCTACAACCCTTACAAGATTGTCAAACGCGCCAAGAAATTGATGCCGTCGCTCGAAACGGACGTTATCGAGGGTGCTGGCCATGCGGCGATCTACGACAAACCGGACGCAGTCAACCAGGTGGTCATTGACTACCTGCGGAAAACCAGCTGACAAAACCAAGCGCTGCACACGGGAGGCTCACTCATGACATCCAATTCTCAGAACCTCCCCCCGCTAACGATCTGGCGGCTGATGCTGCTAATCGCGGCGCTGCTCACGCCGGGCCTCGTAGTGGCCCACGAAGGCGCCAGCCTGCCCTATGGATCCTTCCTCGGTGGTGTCACGCACCCGGTGCTCGGCCTGGATCACTTCCTGGCCATGGTCAGCGTCGGCGTGGTGAGCGCACAAATTGGCGGCCGCGCTATCTGGACCGTTCCGGCGACTTTCGTGGGCGTAATGGCCATTGGTGGCCTGCTGGGACTGTTGGACGTCGGCCTGACTGCCATTGAAATAGGTATAGCGCTGTCGGTCCTCGGGCTGGGTATCGCCATCGCGATGGACAAGAATTTGCCGATCTCGGTGGCGATGACTGCCGTTGGGTTCTTTGCAATTTTTCACGGCTACGCGCACGGCGCCGAAATGCCGACCGTCGCCAACCCCGTCACGTATGCCATCGGCTTCCTGACCGGCACCGCGGCACTACATATTGCCGGGCTGATCATCGGCGACATTTCGCAACACTACGCCAAGGGCAAGTTGATGCTCCGCCTAGCCGGGGTTGGCATTGCCAGTATGGGCGTCATCTTCCTGGCGGGAGCGGCGTGATGCATTACAAGTTCAAGCTGGCCCTGTGGGAGGTCGGCTGCGTTATCTGGATCTTCTTTGCCGGTGCAATCCTGCACTTCGCCTTTGAACTCAGCGATTACTGGACCCCGATGGCCCTGATTGCTGCGGTAAACGAGAGCGCCTGGGAACACACGAAGATGTACTTCTGGCCGGGGCTGTTATTCGCGCTGGTGCAATATACCTATACGCGTGATGCGGCCAACAATTACTGGCTGGGTAAAGCCGCAGCACTGGCAATTACGCCGATCGCAATCTTCGCGACGTACTACGGGTACCTGGCCTACCTCGACGTGGCCGGTGGCAAGGCCTCCCTGCCGACGATGCTTGCCATCATGGCATTCGGCGTGTGTCTGGGTCAGTTCACCAGTTACAAGATCCTGGCCATGCCATCTCTGAGCAGCGATATTCGCCGCTACGCGCTACCGGCCTATGCAGTATTGATCGGCATGTTCGCCACCTTCACGTACTTCCCGCCGAAGATCTTCCTGTTTGAGAATTTCTTCTGCTACGAGTACACCGGGGACTACGGCATCTTGCCTGACTACACGAATTACCGCGTCTTCGCCCGTGACGGCGAGGAAGGTGCTGGTGTGAACTATTGCGCCGGCGTATCGTCGGCCGACACTAGTGAGACACCGACGGTAATCGCATCACGCAATTGAGCGGACGGATGGAGGGGACCTTGGGGACACTCTCACAAGAGAATTTCCCCGGGTTCTTGTTTTCTCAATACGATCCAGCCGAATACCACCGCGCCGACACCGATACAAACCGTATCGGCAATTGCGGCACCCATCAGCGGAACCCAATTGACATCGCCCCATCCGGAAAGAAACGTGTAGGTGCCGAAAAACCCGGCCAGGCACACGAGCCCGGTGACAACCAGAGCGCGGCTGAGCCAGCCAACTGGTTTGTCGAGCATCAGCATCAATGAGCACACGACCAGCTGCGACAACGCGAAGCCGGCGGTCATTTTCAGGATGTTGATGCCCGCGGCACCGTCATCGCCGCTGCGCATGAAACCGTCAAACCGCGGCATCGCCCATGGGTTCAGGACGAACTCGGCGATGGCCCAGTTCAGGTTGCTGGACAGGAGGAAAGCGACAATAAAGCCGCCGAGAATGCGCATGCCCATGCCGACGGCTCAGGTCAGGTAGCTGCGGCAAAACTCCTCGGATACGTCCCAGAGCTCAGCGGCCAGCTTTTCGTCGTTCATGCGCGGATCCGGCACGATCGGATTGCAGTCGGCAAAGTAGTAACCGCTGAGGCCGACCAGCTCCGGACGCGTGGCGACATAGGTTTGCGTCGCCGCGCCCTGCTCCACATTCTTCATGAAAATCCAGCCGAACATGTTCGCGAAAGCTCGAATCCAGCCGGAGTAGTAGCGCCCCAGGTTCGTGTTGATGATGCCCGGATGCACCGCGTTCGCGGTCGCATTCGTGTCCTCGAGACGCCGGGCAAGTTCAAACGCGAACAGGCCGTTGGCCAGCTTGGACTGGCCATACGCCTTCATTGGATCGTAGCCGACCTCGCCGCTCAGGTTGTCGAACTCGATGCCGCCATCCGGCGCCCACATGTGACCGCTGCTGCTCAGCACGACGATCCGGCCCGCCGGCGCGGCAACGACCCGATCCAGCAGCAGGCGACCCAGCAGGTAATGGCCCATATGGTTAACCGCGAACTGTTTCTCCAGGCCGTTTACCTGCTCGAGCTCCGGCAGGGCCATGATGCCGGCATTCAGAATCAGCATATCGATCGGCCTGTCCATGCCATTCACCTGCTCCGCGCATGACGCGATCGAATCGAGTTCCGTGAGTTCGAGCACTGCGGGTGTGGTCTCGCCGGATATGCTGCTGCAGGCTGTCTCGGCCTTCTCCAGCGTGCGCCCGGTGCCGATTACATGCGCCCCGCGCACGGCGAGTACCCGCATGGTTTCCAGCCCGAGACCCGAATTGGCGCCGGTAACCAGCGCGGTCATGCCGGTCAGGTCCAGGCCGGCCGTGACGTCCTCGGCCGTCGAGTCCGCACCGAACGGACCGCGCTCGAGGCCCGGCACCGGCACAAAATCCTCGGACCCTGGTTCCGCACAAGCCGTTAGCCCACCGGCCACGGCGACCGACGACGCCCCGGCGACGAAACCTCTGCGACTGATCTTCTGCGTCATTACAGTTTCCCCCGACATGTACTCTGCGGGGAAGTGTAGGCGATTCGCGCCCGGTACTGCAGATGGACGCGAGTCGCGGCAGCGGAGCGTTCAGCAGGCGGTAGCTTAGAATGCCTGCAATGGCTTTGCTGCGTTTCGATCAAGTCTCGCTCGAGTTTGGTGACTTGGTGATCCTTCGGGATGCCGAGCTGGTCATCGATGCCGGCGAACGCGTGGGACTGGTCGGGCGTAATGGCGCCGGCAAGACCACCCTGTTGCGGCTGATTGCCGGCACGCAAAAGCCGGATCATGGTGAGATCGAATATCGCAGCGATTTGCGCATCAGCCAGCTGGCACAAACGCTGCCGCGTGAACTGGACCTGACCACCCGCGAGTATGTCGCAGCCGGTCTGGCCGAATTGCAGGCGCTCGTCGACGAGTATCAGCGCCGCGCGGCCGCGCAGCCGGACGGCCGCGAACTCAAAGAGCTCGAGGAACTGCAGCAACAAATCGACGCGCTGGACGGTTGGCGCATCGAGCAGCGCGTCGACGTCATCCTGAGCGAATTGGAACTGCCGTAAGCACAGCGGCTGGCCTCGCTGAGCGGTGGCTGGCGGCGGCGCGTGTCGCTGGCCCGCGCGTTGGTGACGAATCCTGACTTGCTGCTGCTGGACGAGCCGACGAATCACCTGGATCTCGCGACGATTGAATGGCTCGAGAAGCGCGTTGTCGGCTGGAACGGCAGCGTGTTGTTCGTGACACACGATCGCGCGTTCCTGCAAAGACTGGCAACCCGCATCGTGGACCTCGATCGTGGCCAGCTGCGCAGCTGGTCCGGCACGTACCATGACTATTTGCGACGTCGCGACGAAGCCGACGCGGCCGAGCAGCGCGCGAACAAACTATTCGATAAGCGATTGTCGGAGGAGGAAGCCTGGATTCGCCAGGGAGTAAAGGCGCGGCGCACCCGCAACCAGGGTCGGGTCCGCGCTCTGGAGGCCATGCGCGACGAACAGGCCGCGCGAATCGCGAAGCCGAGCCAGGCGCGCATCAATATAGAGGCCGGCGAGCGCTCGGGTCGGAAGGTCATCCAGGTGCGCAATGTCAGTTATGGCTATGACGACCAGCCCCTGATCAGCGGCCTCGATCTCAAGATCATGCGCGGCGATCGCATCGGGCTGATCGGCAACAATGGCGTCGGAAAGAGCACATTGCTGAAACTTCTTCTCGGCGAGCTCGCACCGCAAACCGGGACGATCAAGCACGGCACGAATCTCGAAATCGGCTATTTCGATCCGCTGCGTGGCGTGCTTGATGAGGACAAGAGCATTGCGGAAAACGTCGGAGAGGGGCGCGACTATATCTTTCTCAACGGCAAGGAACGTCATGTGATCGGCTACCTGCGGGGTTTCCTGTTCAGTGCCAAGCGGGCCATGACACCCGTGAAGGCCCTGTCCGGTGGCGAACGCAACCGGGTCCTGCTCGCGAAGCTGTTTACCCGTCCGACCAACCTGCTCGTGCTGGATGAGCCGACCAACGACCTCGACGTCGAGACGCTGGAAGCACTGGAAGACAAACTGGCCGAGTACGAGGGCACTTTGATCGTGGCCAGTCACGATCGCGAGTTCCTCGACAATGTCGTGACCAGCATCGTGGTGTTCGAGGCCGACGGCAGGCTGCAAGCCTATGTCGGCAACTACAGCGACTGGCTGAAACGCGGCCGGCAGCTGGCCGAGATAGACGATCCGAATCGTCGGCGCAAGACCGGGCCGGGCGCAGGACCCGGGAAAGCCACGCGGAAGCAGACCAAACTGAGCTACAAACAGCAGCGCGAGCTCGACAGCCTGCCGGCGCGCATCGAGGAACTGGAGCAGGCCGCGACCCGGCTGCAACGCGAAATTTCGGCGCCGGAGTTTTACAGCCGGCCACACCAACAGGTCCAGCACACGCTGGCAGAACTCGACAAGATGAATACCGAGCTCGAAGCCGCGGTCGAACGCTGGGCCGAGCTGGAAGAGCTCCGCGCCAGCTTCCAATAGTTACCCACAGGGGGTCGGACCACGGTGTCACTAATCGCCTGGAAGCCGAAACCTCGGTTCGACCGCCTGTGGATAATTAGTCGGGCGACAAGTTTGTCAACAGCGCACGCCAGTTATTCGCCGGCTGCTTGGGATCGTTGGCGATCTCGAATGTTGCGTTGCGAGCGCCGGGATTCTGCAAAGACTCGATCAGCGCCAGCGAGAGATCGTCACGCGATAGCGTACTGCGCAAGAACGGCTTCCAGTTATCGCCTTGGGCAATGATCACCGCCTGTTCGCCGGCCGGGCGGTCCTGCAGGCCGGCGGGCCGCACAATCGTGTAGCTGAGCCCGCTCTGGCGCAGATGCTCCTCGCCCTTGAAGCGCCATTCGAGCGCGCCTTTGGTTGCTTTATTGAAGGGATGCTTCGGGTCGGTGGTACCGATCGCGGTGAGCAGCACGAAATGCTCCACGCGTTCGTCGACCGCCGCGTCGACCAGGTTGGCAACGCCCCGGTAATCGACGAACTCGGCGCTGTTGGGACCCTTGATATCCCGGGAGCCAACGACGCAAATCACGTGGGTGACATCCCGCATGACTTCGCGCATGCGCTGCGCGTCGCGTACATCGCCCTCGACCCAGTTCATACCGGCGAAATCCGCGCCCCACCGCTCGACCGCGCGCGCTTCGTCGCGCGTCAGCGAGCGGAACGCGCGATCGTCCTGCTGCAGGTGACCGATTACATAGCGTCCCACGCGCCCGGACGCGCCAGCGACCAGGATGAGCTCACGGTCCGACGCAGCGCCGGCTCCCGTCGTGCCGGCACAACCCGACAGCAATCCCAGCAGGAGTGCCGTCGCAACCAGGAAAACGCGAGTTTTCAGGCGGCTTCGTCCTTGCTCTGTTTGCGAGCCGAGCGACTAGACAACAGCGGCATCGGTTCCACGACCCAGTTACCGCTTTCCCGTCGTGCCGGACTTGGAATAGCGAATGCCGTCTGTTTCGCGTCGCGCTTGTTGAAAGCATCGAGGTCGATGCGCCAACCGCTTTCGTCGAACTTCGCCAGCCAGTCACGGTAGGCCACGATCGCCTTGTCCGCCGGCATCAGCACTTCCTTCGCATTACTGATCGGCGTCTGCGTCGGATAGAGATCCATGAGGATATCGATATCCTGTTTCGCAATTGCCTTGTTGCGAGCGTGAATCGGTCCGTCCTGCTCGGGCTCGAGCATGAAGTTGCGCATGTTCAGGAAGAAGATCCGCGTGTGTTTCTCATCCACCGGCTGTTCGAAGAAGTACTGCCGGAATCCCATGCCGGGCTGCACGTTGATGTACGTAATCACGGTATTGGGTCCGTAGGTGCCGCCGCCGGCCCAGAGGTCACCACCTTTTTCGCGCGCCGATCCCCAAGTCTTGCCCTTTAGCGGTGGCGCGTTGAACTTGTGCATGAACCACATGCCGTAGCCCTGCTCGTGGTCTTCGGTCGCGTAATCGTTCACCTTGTAGGTATCGCGATTGATACCGGAGAAGCCGTGCGTCGGATGCACGAATTCGTTGTGCGCCGGGTCCAGGGCGTTTTCGATCGAACGCTCGTAGAAGTAGTCAACCTCCAGAATCAACACCGTGTTGGCACGCCAGCCTTCCCGGCCATATTCCTCAACGTCCAACAGCGGCGGACGTTCGCCTTCCGGGAGATCGCCCAGGAATGCGAACACGATCCCGTACTTTTCCTGCGTCGGGTAGGCGTCGATCTTCGCACGCGCCGGTGGTTTGGTGCCGTATCCAATGGACGGGATGTTCTGGCACTTGCCGTCGCCACTGAATTCCCAGCCATGGTACGGGCAGACGATGCAGCCATTGAGGATTCGCGGTGCGGATTCCGGGCCCGACCACGCGCCTCCCAACGATCCGCCGCGATGCACGCAGGTATCACTCAGCACGTGGGCGTTGCCATCATCATCACGAAAGGCCACCAGGTTGACGCCCAGCACTTTGACTTTCTCGGGCTGGTCGGGACCGAGATCCTCGCTGCGGACGATCGGGTACCAGAAATTGATATACATGGGTTCCTCCTCCCGTGTGATTGCTGCGATTTCAAACGCCGCGACCGCGCAGCAGCAATAGGGAGAATTACCTACCGCCGTGCAGCAGGCTTACGAGTCAAGGACTTGCAGAAAAGAAAGGGGCGGCCATGTAGCCGCCCCGATATATGGACCGGGGACATGCTTCGCAAAGAATGTCCCCAAGATCGCCAGGGATCAGGCCGCTTCGTCCTTGCGCAGCTTGCGCGCCGCCCTGCCGGGCAGCAACGGAACCGGTTCGAGTACCCAGTTGCCAGATTCGCGACGCGCCGGGCTGGGAATGGCGAACGCCGTGCTCTTGCCATTGCGCCGGGTGAATTCATCCCAATCGATGCGCCAGCCTTTGTCGTCGAACTTGGCCAGCCAATCACGATAAGCAGCAATGGGCCCATCCGCCGGCATCAGCACTTCCTTGGTGTTGGATACCGGAGTCATGCGCGGATATAGATCGTTCAGAATCGCAATATCCTGGCCGGCAATAACCTTGTTACGCGCGTGAATCGGCCCGTCTTTCTCCGGCTCCAGCATGAAGTTGCGCATGTTCAGGAAGAAGATGCGTGTCTTGTTCACATCCACGGGTTGTTCGAAGAAGTACTGCCGGAACATGTTCGGCGGACTGACGATAATGTAGGTCGGCATGATATTCGGTCCATACGTACCACCACCGGCCTTCACCGTGCTGCGATCCTTCTTCACGTTCTCCCACGGCGTGTCACCACCTGATCCTTGCGCCGTATAGTGTTTCTTGTCAGGCAGCGGCGGAGCATCGAACGGATGCCAGAACCAGAAGCCCCAGCCCTGGCGGTGGTCTTCGAGTTCGATTTCGTTGACGCGATAGGTGTCCCGGTTCATACCGGAGAAGCCGTGCGTCGGGTGCACGAATTCGTTATGCGCCGGATCCAGCCCGTTTTCGATCGAACGCTCGTAGTAATAGTCAACCTCGAGCACCAGCACCGAGTTGGCGCGCCAACCCTCCTGGCCATACTCCTCGATCTCCAGCAGCGGTGGGCGTTCTTCTTCGGGCAGATCGCCGAGAAACGCGAACACGATGCCGTATCTTTCCTCGACCGGATACGAGTCGATTTTCGCGCGCGCCGGCGGCTTGGTGCCGTAGCCGATGGACGGGATGTTCCGGCAAACGCCATCGCCACCGAACTCCCAGCCGTGATACGGACAAACGACACAGCCGTTGATGATGCGCGGCGCGGATTCAGGTCCCGACCAGGCGCCGCCGAGAGAACCACCACGATGCACGCAGGTATCGCTGAGCACGTGCGCCTTGCCATCGTCATCGCGGAACACCACGAAATTCAACCCGAGCACTTTGACTTTTTCGGGCGTGTCGAGGGACAAGTCCTCGCTACGGATCATCGGGTACCAGAAATTGATATACATGGTTCTCTCCTGCCAGTTCGTCCGCGTTACCATCACAGCGTGGCCGTTGCCGCAGAGCAATTCGGGAAAGTACCTAGCAACTCGAGTTTCTTATATGCATCAATGCCTTACCGCGAAGCAGCCTGAGCCATGAGTCAGTCGGGATTTCGAGCCAGCCTTCGTCGCCAGCTCATCGCGCGCATTGGTATCGCCGCCGCAATACTCGCGTTGGTATTCACCGCACTGACATTCGTGACCGAACGCGAACGCATGGAGGAAGCTGTGCTCGTAAACGCTCGTGCCGCGGCGGCGCGCTGGAATGTCGAAATCGAGTCATTACTCGACGATGCGGACCGCCTGGCACCGGGCGCACTGCAGCCCGCACTCGATAGCTTCGTTGCGAAGCGTGGGGAGCAATCGGTTGCGCGGGGTCGCTTCATCCTCGTGCGTGTTCACGGGCTGACGGGCCGGCGCCTGGCCGAACTCGAAGACGAGAGTTTCGCCGGACTGGAAAAGTTACGGGCAATTATCGACGCAGCCGGATTTCAGCCGCCGACCGACCGCGATTACCGGGTTCTCAGTGCGCGCCTGGCCGGGCAGTCATACATCGGCGTGCAGCTGGCATTGACCGATAGCAACGGTGCGATTCGTGCCTGGCTGGGCGGCGCCTTTGCGTTGTCGCCGGCGGAACAAACACGGCTGCGCGGCGACCTGTTGCGCACGGTGTTCTACGTGTTCCTGATCGTCTGCGCCACGTCGTTGCTGCTGCTGCCGGTCATCACCCAGTTACTGGGACGGCTGGCGCGACTCACGGACCGGTTGCTCGATGCCAACCTGGAAACCCTGCAGGTGCTGGGCAGCGCGATTGCCAAACGGGACAGCGATACCGACGCGCACAACTACCGGGTCACCGTGTACTCCGTGCGGTTGGCCGAGGCCGCCGGGCTGACGGCCTCGCAGATCCAGTCGTTAATCAAGGGTGCGCTACTGCACGACGTCGGCAAACTCGGTATTCGCGACAAAGTGCTTTTGAAGCCGGGAAAACTGGACGAGGACGAGTTCGCCATCATGCGCACGCACGTGGAGCACGGCCTGGACATCACGGCACGGGCCAGCTGGCTGCACGAAGCCCGCGAAGTCGTTGGGGCGCACCACGAAAAGTATGGCGGTCAGGGCTATCCGTCCGGTCTTGCCGGTGAGGATATCCCCGTCAACGCACGCATCTTTGCTATCGCGGACGTTTTCGATGCCTTGACGTCAAGACGTCCTTACAAGGAACCGCTGTCTTACGACGAGACCATGCAGATTCTCGAGGAAGGCCGTGACCACCACTTCGACCCGCGCCTGCTCGACCTGTTTGGCGGCATTGCGCGCAAGCTCTACGACGAGTTTGGCGGGCGCGACGGCGACGAGGCGCGGCAGGAGCTCGGTCGCCTGATCGAGCGTTATTTCCGCGGTGACGTCAGTATCCTGATGCGCGAGGCAGGCGCGCCTCCTACTCCGGCAGCGAATTGATCTTGTACATCGCCTGCAGGATCGGGCTCGGCTGCACGCCAACACGACCCAACCATTTCTCGTAAACCTCGCGGATCTGGCCGGTGCGGTAGAGGCGCGCGAGCACCTGGTCGACGACCGTGCGGAATTCGGTGTCGCCGCGCTGAATTGCCAGGCCGTAAGGCTCATAGGAGTAGAGGTCTTCGGCGATCACATAGTCGCGTGGCCGGCCGCTGGCGAGCATCTGTCCAATGACGACGATCTGATCGGTGGCGAACGCATCCACGTCGCGCGCGTCGAGCGCGATGCGCGCTTCGTTGATGGAATCCAGTTCGACCAGTTCAGCGTCGATAAACCGTTCTTCCAATACCGTCGGCAAGGAGGCATATGACGTCGTGCCCCGCACGATAGCAACCTTGCGACCCGCCAGATCGCTGGTTCGGCGAATGGGCGTATCGGCCCGGGACATCAGGCTGCCACCGGTCACAAACGTCATCAACGAGAAGTCGACCTTTTGCATGCGTTCCAGCGTGATCGTCGTCGCGGCGCACAGGATATCGACATCACCGTTCGCCACGGCCTCGAAACGTTCAGCGATCGGCACTTCGACGAACCTGGTCCTGAGATCCTGGAGTTCAAGTTTGGCCTTCACCGCGACAGCGACGCGCTTACACAGCTCGACCGAATAGCCGGCCACCTCGTCTTTCGCATTCGTGAAAGAAAAGGGCTTCGTCGCCTCGCGATAGCCAATGCGGATTTCACCGCGTTTCTTGATTTGCTTCAGCGTGTCCGCACCGACCGATGCGGCATTCAACGCCAGAGCCACAACCGCGGCAAGCACAGTAATCCAGCGCATTCTTATTCTCCCCGTCCGTCTCGGGTCCGTACCCGAATTCAAGCCTAATCGGCGATTTCTATCTTCTTGACCTGGTCTCCCTGCTCGACGCTGTCCACGACATCCTGACCCTTCGTGACCTTGCCAAATACGGTGTGCCGACCGTCCAGATGCGGCTGTGGACCGTGCGTAATGAAGAACTGGCTACCGTTGGTATTTGGTCCGGCATTCGCCATGGAGATGACGCCGCGTTCGTGACGCAGCGGGTTGTTGTCGCACTCGTCCTCGAACCGATAGCCCGGGCCACCGCGGCCGCTGCCGGTCGGGTCACCCCCCTGGATCATGAAATCGGCGATGACACGATGAAAAACCGTGCCGTCATAAAAGCCCTCACGCGTCAGAAAAACGAAATTGTTGACGGTGCGCGGCGCATGTTCAGGCATCAGCTCCAGCTCGATCTCGCCCTTGTCGGTCGTGATGGTCACCTGATATGTGCGGTCGACCTCGATCTGCATGTCGGGCGCGGCGTCCCATTGCTTGTCAGTCATGGAAGCGGAACTCCTTCGTTTTCATTTTTTGGTCGGGCACCAGAGATGGCGCGAGCCCGGACTATGCCACGATTCCGATCGCGGGGTGAGGTCCCGGACCGGAGCTATGCTCGAAATGCGAAGGGATTTACTGGATGCGACCGCGCCGGCCGAAGCGGCGCTCGTTCAGATCGGCAACGATGACCTTGGCTGCCCTGGTAACGGCGGTCCGTGACCCCTTCTTGTAGCCGGTAATCACGTTCTTGCCCTGGATAATGGTGTACTTGCACCACTTGCCGGTGTCGCCATCGACGGGCGGTTCAATCGGGTCGACGCCCGACAGTTCGAATGGGTCGCCCACGCCCGGTTCGTCTGCTTTAGCGGCGGCTGCTTTTCTGGCCATTCCTCATTTCCTCACTTCGGTCGCATCAATGCGGCCGGACACCGGTCCGGTTCTCAAAGCCTCAGGACTGAACTCACAGAAATCCGATATAAATCAGGAGTTTGTCGAGCAGCAGACGGCTAGAGCCGTTCTTCTTGCTGCATTACAGTGAACCGCTCAGTTGAGCCAAGAGAGGTCTTTCAGATCAATAAGTTACGCATTGAGACAGCACGTAACTCTATCATTTGTCGGGATTTTTTGCAAGGCAAGAAGAAACTGTCGCAGACAGACTCAGCGCCGTGGCATGACGTCGAACGCCAGGCTGACGCGCTGTCCGCCAGCTCGAAACGGCAGGGTGCGATGGTAGAAATAGGACGGAAACAGCACGAGCCGACCCACCCGTGGCTCGAGCAGGCGGGTCGGCGGGCTCACCTTATGGCGCAGGCGGTCCGGGGGCCGACCGAACTCCAGCCAGCCGGCCGTGGACGACTCGGTCGACATATCGGGAGGCAAATCGACGTAGTAAACGCCGCTGAGAAAACCCAGCGGATGCTGATGCGACTCCTGGTACCCGCCGGACTCCAGGACTGTACCCCACGCACGCAGCCCCCACTGCGCTGACGCGAAGGCCATTACAGGATGATCGGCGAACCCTCCGGCGCGGAGCTCATCGATGACCGCGTCGATTTCGTCGCGAATCATGTCCCGCCACGCCATTAATGCCGGATGCGATGCCAACTGCAATTCCCCGGTCTGGGCACCCTCCCGGGTTGACTTGCTGGCGGGTCCCGGTAACAACGACGCATCGGACAGGATGGCTTGTTTGATTGCGGTCAGGAAGTCTTCCCGTGAATCCCACGGCTGCGGTGGCGCCGGTTCGCGGACACGAGTCAGGCTGTCGAGATTCACCAACTCCTCCGCCGTCGCACAGTCACCGGAATCCCGCAGCGCCAGCGCATAGGCGGCGAGCGTCAAACGTTCGCCGCCTATGCGCTGGCGCTGCGGGATTCCGGTGACTGTGCGACGGCGGAGGAGTTGGTGAATCTCGACAGCCTGACTCGTGTCCGCGAACCGGCGCCACCGCA
>JAAUXY010074905.1_pt1 | contig 48308 bp, 39 predicted proteins | sample 7278121 | NCBI WGS metagenome assembly JAAUXY01 (sample SAMN14350117, study PRJNA611818) | marine sediment metagenome | isolation source: surface marine sediment (1.8m) | place: French Polynesia: Moorea | collected 2018-08
CCCAGCATCATCGCGGCCATCCTTGCGTTCGGTGTGCCATGCGTTCCAGCGCTGAAGCTGGCCTGCGGCAAGCGGCCGAATGTCTGCAGCGCTACTCTCGTGACATGGCTGCTCGGTGCAAGATTGCGCCGGCCAAGGTACCACCCCGCCAGGACATCGGCATGGAGTTCCCTGTGCCTCAGATCGAGGCTGCCCGGCAATCCCGAAGATCCCTGGAGGATGTGCGCCCACTCGTGCGCCAGGACGAGCACGACCGCGACGTCCCTGACCTCCTCGACGGCGACGGTCTGACGGAGGAGTTGATGGCCCATGAAAATGGTATCTCGATAGGGTGGAAAAGCCCGGGGTCTGGCATAGGCGTTGGGCCATTGCCTATCATCGAAGAGGAAGATCTGAGGATCGACACCGAAGGTTTGTGCGAGCAGTTGGGCTTCACTCCTGAGCTTGGCGTCGAGGGCGGAATTGCCGGTGGTTCGCCCCGCCGTTACGTGCGGCGGAATCATTGCAGCCAGACAATGGGGCAGAAAGCACTGCGCAGCCTGTGCCCAACCAGGATGGCAGAGCCCGAACACGAGGGCGGCAGCTGCTAGTGTCCTTTGACTGCTTCTGCCGAATGTCATGATCTCTCCTAGGCCAGGATTGGGCTCAGTGGGTCATTCAACGATTGGTCCTCGGGCGTGATCGGGACCAATGGGTTTCGGTCTTCCAGGAGCGGGCGAGTGGGTGAGATCTCAGGTCTGGCAGGCGAAGGTGCTTATGGTGAGTGCGTGTCGCTCCGAAAGGCTCGTCCGCTGGACAGGCTTCCCTCTCAAAGTCTGGTTAAGATTTCGTATATGTCTGGAAAGACGCGCGTCTGACGGAGCTGGATTGCGGCAGTGAGCCGGACGATGGCACTAAAGCTTGGAATGGCGGTTGATACTGCAGGGTGCTGATAGCGATTCGCAAGAGCGATTTGCCGGCGATCATGTATCCTGAGGTCGTCACACCTTCCCTCGAGGCGGGCGCGCCTGGGTTGTTCGTCGACCCTGACGAGCAAGATGGAGGCCGATTCGGGCTGGCGCCGGCGCGGAGGCTGAGTTCCTGATGGATTACAGCGATGCACCACAGACCGGGGACCCAGTCGACATTTGGGGCACGGCTGGCGAAGCCTATGACGAGATAAGTCGAGCATCGGCAGATGCTGTCGAGCATTGCCTGGACCGGCTGCGTCCAAGGCAGGGCGAGGCTGTTCTCGACGTGGCAACGGGGACGGGATGGACGGCTCGTCGCCTCGCTGTCCGCGGCGCGCGCGTCACCGGCATAGACATCAGCTCTTCGATCATAGATGCGGCGCGCAGACTGTCCGCCGTTGAAGGTCTGCGGATTGAGTTTCGGGTCGCCGACGCCGAGAGCCTTCCCTTTGAGGATGGGGCCTTCGATGCGGTCGTCTCGAGCTTCGGTGTGATCTTCGCCAGCAACCCTCAGGTCACTGCGGCCGAGTTGGCCCGCGTCTGCCGCCGCGGTGGGCGACTGGGCCTGACGGCCTGGGGCTCAAACAGCGTACCCGCCCATGTCCACCAGCTCTTAGAGGAATACATGCCAAAGGCAGTTGCTGCCGCGCCTTCGCCCTTCCGATGGGGCAGCATCGAGTTCACGAGCGAATTGCTCGAAAGGGATTTTGACCTGGGGTTCGAATCGGGCACCTCCTACCTGAATCTGCCAGACGGAAAAGCGGTATGGGATCTCTATGTGGCCAGCTATGGGCCCTTAAGGTGGCTGACGAGGAGGCTGGGCGATGTAGAAATGTCGGAGCTCGAAAAGCGTTTTGTATGGTTTCACAATCAGTTCCGCGCGAGTCTTGGCGTGCGTGTGCCCCGAGAATATCTGGTGACCCTGGGCGTACGGCGATAGCCCAGAGCGCACCTCCTCACATCGGGCTCCCTCCCGCAGCCGCGCCGAGGCCACAGATTTCGACCACCAGGTCGAAGCTGCAGGTTGAACTGGATCAAAGTGCTGGGCCTGGAAAGCTGTTTAGACTGAGCAAGGCTTCGGAGCACCTGACGTGGCAGAGGTGACGGAGATCCTTCGCTTGGAACACCACCGCATCGGCGCGGTGTTGTCTTGCTTGCGCTATCACATCGAGGAAATCGACGCCGGCAGGGCACAGCCAGACTTCGAAATCTTGTTTACCATCCTGGACTACATCGAGGGCTTCCCTGAGACTTTCCATCATCCCAAGGAGGACCATCTTTTCGAGGCGGTCAGCGGGCGTTCCGCTGATGCTGCGGAACTCGTCGAACATCTCAGGTCTCAGCACGTCGAGAGCATTGATTTGCTTACGAAGCTGAGAGCTGCGCTCGATTCGTACCGGCGTGATCTGGCGGCTTTCCCGGGACTTCGGGACCGCGTGGGCGCCTATGTCGACTTTCAGTACGCCCACATGCGGTCCGAAGAGAGCGAGTTGCTGCCAATCGCTGCCGAGGTCTTGCAGGAGCAGGATTGGGAAGCGCTCCTGAAGACCTTTGTCCAAAGCGAAGATCCTCTGTTCGGAGTCGCACGCGAAGCCCAGTTCGAGGCCCTCTATCGACGGATCCTGGAGCTATTTCCGGGATCAACCTTGTTTGGACGACATCACTGATCCCACCCGGTGCAACTTGGTCTTGGCGCTGAGCGGAGCGTCTTTTCGGCTGTTTCCGCGGCGGAGGTCCAGAGCCAGGCTATGGCCCCGGTCTGTTTGCGTGGTCCCGCAAGATGTAGTCTGATGGGGGCGCGGGCTAGGCGCTTTGCACGGCGAGAACACGTCGCTACTTGGGTTCAGCTCGAAAGGTCTTGTGGCAGCCTCCGCAGGCCTGCCCAAGTCTGGCAAACTGCGCGGCTATCTTTCGTTGATTTGCGCCCTGCTGCCCCAAGGAGGCCGGCCGCCGCCGCGGTGAGACGGCGCACCGCTTCCTGAAATCCACTGATCTATAGAGTAAAAATGGTGCCCCGAGCAGGACTTGAACCCGCAACCCCCTGATTACAAATAGGGATTTTGCCGCTTTTCAAACCCTAACCTACACTAACTAGGTGACACTTAACCTATTCAAAATATTGACAGACTATTAAGTTTTGCGCTTCAAATCTTAACCGACCTTATCATCAAATAGCTGCAGATTTGTGTCTGAGAAGTGTCTAGACACATGGTGCATCCCTGCCTACGTTAGAGGCTGGGCGGAATTGACCGGGAGACCTCTCCATGGCCAAAGAGCGGGCGGAATCGAAAGAACGCATCGGGTTTACGGCCCGGTGGTTGAGATCGGAGGAGTCCTTCACCGTTGGCGAATATCGGGATAAGACGACCCCGCTACGGCTGGTCGTACTGCAGACGAAACGGGTCTGGCAGGTAAGGGCCCGGGTAAAGGGGCACCCGAATCCGATCAGGTGTCAGATGGGCGAAGCCTTCGACTCAAACCTTGCAGCGGCGAGGGAATGGGCCAAGGAGGTCAAGACCCTGTGTGACAAGGGGATCAACCCGAACGAACGAAGAGCCGAGACACTCGGCGCCATGCTCGACAAGTACATCGAAGAGAGCACCGGCACCTTGGCATCAGCGACGATTTCGGACTATCGGCACAGCGCGACCAAGTTCCCGGCCAGGCTTCGGGCGCGGCCCGTCAGCGATGTGACCACAGCCGAGATTCGCGCGCTCCACAACTCGCTGCGCGAGACACCCGCTCAGGCCAACCGGGTTCTCGCAGTTCTATCGGCTGCCTTCGTGGCTCTTTCCGGTCGGTCAGATAATCCGGTCAGCGATGTGAAGCGCTTTCGAGAGACCCCACGAAAGCGCTACTTATCGAAAGCCGAAGTGACCGAATTGGCGAAGGCCCTTGAGCAACACCCGAACCGCACCGCCGTTGCCTGCATCCAATTCCAATTCCTGACAGGATGCCGACCGCACGAAGCGCGTTCAGCCCATTGGGATCAATTCGACCTGAAAGATGGCATTTGGCGGAAGCTCGCAGCGTATACTAAACAAAGAGAGTTTCACGAGGTGCCCGTCTCGGCGCCGGTCAGAGACCTCCTCAATGGTCTTCCATCCCGTGGCAAGAGCAAGTGGCTCTTCCCAGCCAAGCACGATATGGATGAGCCCATCGGCAAGACGGGGGTCAGTAAAGTTTGGCGGGCCATTCGCGAAGATGCTGGGATCCCGGACGTGCGGCTACACGACCTCCGCCATAGCTTCGCCTCGTTTCTTGTTGCCTCTGGGGCTTCACTGCCAATGATAGGCAAGATGCTTGGACATACCCAGGCTGCGACGACGGCACGCTATGCCCATTTGGACGTCGATCCCCTCCGCCAATACGCCGAAACGGCTGGCGCGGCAATAACGAGTTCCGCAAAAGCAAACAAGAGTTAGACGACAGCCGAATCGGCCTAAATGGTTAAAAAAGCCGAAAGTAGTCAGGGTCAAAGTCTACATACTATAGGCAAACTTTTTTCAAGCTGGCCTCGAGATGTCAGCCGGAGGGTATTTTCACTATGGATTCATTACTCAGCAAGCGGCAGGTTGCTGCGCTTCTCGGCATCCATCCGCTCTCAGTCAATCGCATGGTCCGTCAGCAGCGCTTCCCGGCGCCATTGAAGCTTTCGTCAGGCGAGGGCGGCCATTGCCGTTGGCCGGAGTCAGTCGTGCGGCGCTGGCTCGATGAGCGGAAGGCTGAAGCTGGCTCTCAAGCCGCCAGATAGCTTCAGATGAAGATCGCGGACACGCGGCTCGACCGGGCGCTATGCCTGGCCGAAGCCGGCTTTTTGATATTCCCGCTCCGACCAGGGTCGAAGCTGCCCTGCGAAGGTGAAAGCTGGAAGCAGATCGCGACGACTGATCGCGAAAGAATCCGGCGTTGGTTCGAGGACCGCGAAGGGATGAACTATGGCGTTTGCCCTGGCGATGGCGGGGTCATCCTTGATCCGGACATCAAGCATCGCAAAGACGGCCTCAATGATTTGGTGCGGCTCCAGCTTGACCATGACGAGCTGCCCGACACGTTCAAAGTGAAGACACCGAGCGGTGGCGAGCACTGGTACTTCACTTCGCCACACCCAGTCAGCAATAGCCGCGGCAAGCTTCCCGACAGCATCGACGTGCGGGGTTTTGGTGGCTATGTCGTCGGGCCTGGAAGCGAGCTTATCGAGGGTCTGTGTGGGCATGGCGATACCCCTGGCGGCTATACCGTCATAAGTTGTTCAGCCATCCAGCCGGCGCCGGACTGGCTTCTGGGGCAGCTGCGAACAGGCCGGCAGAAAACGGGCAACGGGCATGACCCTGCGTTCGAGCTGGACAGCCCGGCCGCCATCAAGCGGGGGATGCAAATCCTACGCCATCGGGACCCTGCGATAGAAGGCAACGGCGGCGATCTGCATACCTACACAACCGTTTGCCTTCTCAAGGATGCGGGCGTGTCGGAAGCGAAGGCCGTCGAGCTGATGATCGAGCCGTACAGCCTGGAGGGCGAGACCGAATCGCAAAGCTGGAATGACCGATGCGAGCCGCCTTGGGATGTCGAAGGCCCGGACTCGCTAGCGCAGAAAGCCGAGAATGCCTTTCGCTACGGCTACAACAGGCCCGGCGCCAGGGGAGGCTCACCCGAAGAGGTCTTCGGTGAGGGCCCGAAGGACCCAGACGACAGCCCCCTGACCGCTGCTGAACTAGTCCGGGCAAGCTTCCCGCGCGCCGAACAGCTATGGCGCGGCTTCCTTCTCAAGGACCATCTCAACCTCCTGCATGGCGACGGCGGAGTCGGCAAGACGCTCCTGGGCCTCCAGATCGCTGTCGCAGTCGCCGCCGGCCTGCCGCTCTTCAACTGCCAGACTATCCAAATGCCGGCGCTACTGGTTCTCTGCGAAGACGATTTCGGAGAGACGCAACATCGGCTTCAGGAGATATGCGATCATCTCGGGGTCAACCTCGCAGACTTGCCGCTTCACGTTTGGTGTCGGCCCGGTGGGGATAGCGTGCTGGCGACGCTCGATGACTTCGGCGGTTGGACGGCCGGCAACTTCTATCGGTCCCTAAAGCGAGAGCTTCAGCGCATCGGCGCGTGTCTTTGTCTCCTCGATACCATCGTTGACATTGCGGTCCTGGACGAGAACCGCCGGCAGCCTGTAAATGCTTTGTGCAAAGGCGTGCTCGGTCGGCTGATGAGAGATACCGGCTGCACCTTGCTCGGGACACGGCACCCATCCAAGCGGTCCATGGAGGACGGAACGCACTACGCGGGCTCAACCGCCTGGAACAACAGCGTCAGGTCCCGCTTGACCTTGGAGGCGGCAAGCAAGGGCAGCAAGAGGACGCTTCGCGTCGACAAGTCGAACTACGGACTCGACGGCGAACTGAACCTCTGGATGACGAATGGCGTCTTTGAGATGGAGGGCGCCGCGTTGCAAATGGAGCGGACACGGGTTGAGCTAGATGCGGTCTTGGGAGCCGTCAAAGACCTCCGCGAAAAGGGCATCACGATCATCAAGCATCACGGCAACGGACATAGCCCGGCGGACTTGGTGCAGTATCTCAAAGACCAGTATGAACTCACGCTCGAAAAGCGAACGGTCCTTGAGCATCTGAACGCGCTTCAGCGCGCCGGCAAGCTGCAATGGGTGCCTTCGACCTCCGGACGAAACGCACGGCCGGCGACCTATGAAGTCGTCGAAGAGTTTGGCCTGGAAGAGATCGAGATAGGGGGAACGAAAGGCGGAACTGAGACGGGAACGGAGATGGAAGGGGCCGGGACTGTTTAGGCAGAGAATGTGAACGGAGCGGAAGGGAACTGTCCCCATACCCCTAGGGCGCTTCCCTTCCGGGAGGCCAGGTTCGCGCCAAGCGTCTTTGCGGTGAGTTGCCGCGTCTGTCAGAACCTGGCGATTGGCCATGTTGTCTCGCGCACTTTTTCTTACGCGCGCATGGCGGCTGGCCCTTTTCCGCACTTGGCTTGTAGTTCTCCTGGCCAGATCTCTTGGAAGCTGACTAACTGTCAGTGAGCTCGCCGATAAAATGGCGGAATTTTCAATAAGTTATTGATATTCTGTCCGTATCGCGACACTCAGTAGACACACCTGGAGCGAAGCTAAAGACCCCTGGCGTCTTCTCGATCGAGCTTGGCCGGGGCCGCCCCCAAAAAAAGGCGCGCGTCTGATTCTCTCAACATGCGCGTGTGAATGTGCACGAAGATTCCGAATCTGGGCCAAACGCGGCAACTCGGCTTTGCCGTCTTGGCCGCTTGCGGACCTGCCGGTCATTGCTGAACGTCGAGATCCACGAGCCGACTCCAAGATTTTTTCTTCACCTGACTGTTTAACGTCAGCGCCCATGTGACGGAGTGAGAGGTGTTCGTAACGGAGAATTTCTGGCTCATCGTAGTGACCGAAGGGAACGCAGATGAGGCAGAAATCGATGACGTCGAAGGAGCCCGCAGATAAGGTGGAGCGGGAGGCATTGTCAGACTAATGCCAATCTGGTTGAAATTGTGATTCGAAGCTGCCGGTGAAACGCGCAGAAATCCTGTAATTTCCTACAACCAGTGGGCGATTGAAAATTGGCTAGGATTCTGGTCTGACAGAGCCGTCTGCCTAACCCTGGCATCAGGATTCTTCGATCCTGCTACCTCATGGAGCCACGTGCGGTACTCGGAAACGAGTGAATCATCGACGTCCAGTCTCTCAAGCCCGCGAATGGAAAGGAATTTCAAGAAGCGGGAGAGACTGTATTGGAGCTTCCCAGGTGGCAATAGGTCCCACAACCCTTTCCAAGGTGCTGAGAGCCCGCCGCGGCCCCTGAGGCTGTAGGGACCTGGGATACAATGCTTGATAGCCCGTGCGACCTCCGACTTGATGTTGGCAAGGCGCTTGGGGCCCATGCCGAGTTGGACCGAATGAAGTCCGGCGGCTCTCTCAGAGAGCCAGGGAGGCTGGCTGGTGCATCGGCCGGGCTCACATTCAGGGCCCGGCACAGGGAGCGAATTGCAGAGCACATGTTGCTCATTTGCGAAGGGCTCAAGTGCTCGTCGCGGCTGATCGCTACAGCGATGTCGGCCAGCGTGAGCAGCTTGGTGATGCCAGTTTCACAGGGCGATCTTGGTAGGGACACCTCGTTCATCGGGAAGATCTCCTCTGCATTTTCATGGCCTCGGGAGGACACATGTGGACATGAGTGCCGGATCGGGAAAACTTAGCAGGGTTTAAGCCCACCATTAGACAGGGGCCGATTTCCCGATACTCTTCCAAGTCATTGAAATTGGCGGAGACAAGCGGACATTGATGGACAAGCTGGACATGAGTTCAAGCCACCCGGTTCGTTCGCTCAAACGTCTTGAGATCAGACTCACTGATGCGTAACTTCGCCCCGAAGCGATGGGCGACTAGGTCACCCTTTGTAATTAGCCGACGAATTGTCTTTGGGCTCCCTTGGAGGCGCTGAGCAACCTGTGGGATTGTATGGTAGGTCTGCTGAGATTTGACCGAATCCATGTCCTCACTCACTTTGATGATCCATTCCTAGTAGCAGGCTGAGCATCCGGCGACCGGTGCTTAGGGCAGACCGCATTGGAAACACGTTCTAGGCAATCCCTGGCCGCTAAACGGGCAAGAATGCGCACTAGACAGCACAACTTGCCGTCCGCGGAGGCGGCGGAATTATGCGGTGATAGGGGGTCGTCTAGTCGTGTGGATGAGTGGTTGGTCATCCAGGTGCCGTCCGTAGCCATTCTTGAGCATCATGACCTCGCCACAAGAAGCTTCGGCGGTCTGCTGTGATTTAAAACGGCCAATAATCACGCAGGCTTTCTGCCTGTTTGATCACGTCGCGTGCAGCCTGGTCGGTTTGCTGCTGATGGATGAGAAGCTCACGCGCGATGGTTCCGTATGACACCTCCACGCTGCGAGCATCAAGGACGCGCAAATAGAGCGGCCATTTCTGTTTGCGAGGACGCCGGGTAATTTTCTTTCCTCGATACCAAGATTTCTGGGTGTCTTCCGCCACCTCCCTAATTTTCTCGAGTTGTGTGGAAAGAAGCCGGCGAACATCTATCCGGAAATACAATTGGTAATTTGTGAGGTCATGGCCAAAGCGCTGTTCAATTTCACTGGGTGGGTTATAGATATGTCGTTCGAGCGTGTCTAAAAATTTCATCGCTTCATCGAAGTCATAACCAAACCAAAGTTCATCATCAGATGCTTTTTCTCCTAGTGACTCAAGATCTCGCACTGAATACCGTGGATCTACAGGATCGGCGAGCTTATACACATCTTCGAAATGGCGGCATTTACTGACCAATAAGTAGTCTTCGTCTGGGCGGGCAAAGTCATTCTTGTATTGAGTGTTGCGTCTTAGGAACTCCCACCGCCACTCATTCATCGACAATTCGTCTGGATGAGGGTAGGCCTCCTCGTCCCTCCAATTTGGAGTACCTAATTCCTGGGCAGTTGTGCTCACCTCGGCCTCTAGTCTGTTAGCGAATCATGACGATGACCCGCAGAGGGTGCCGGGCGCAAGTTTAGACTCATAGCAGCTGCTAGCACTTCGCCTTTGTGATCGACAGCCCGCCTGAGAAAGTGCGTCTCGCCGTTGATCTTCACGAAATCCTTGTCCAGGTGCCAGCGCCACTGCGGGACGGCACGTAAGATCTTCGCTCTTCTGCGTCTGATCTCCGCGGCGAACATGGGACCGAAGCGGCTCCACCAGAATCGCACGGTCTCGTGGCAGATATCGATCCCACGCTCAAACAACAGATCTTCGACCTGCCGGAGCGAGAGCGGATAGCGGATGTAGAGCATCACCGTGAGGCGGATCACCTCCGGTGAGCTGTTGAAGTAGCGGAACGGGTTCTTCATCCGCCGACGCTATGGGGCGCAGCTCCCAGCCTCAACCAAATCTGGTCTGACAGCGCCGTTCTGGTAGCAGCACGTGCCTCGGCTAATTTGAAAGATAACTCGTGAGACAAGGAGGAAGTTAGAAATAGGTTTCTTGACTTTTCAAACGACGTTTTGGAGGGCGTGAAGCCGCGTCCGCTCGGAATCCTGCTCAGGCCAAGGGCTACGCCGCCCAGCGCTTGTGGTATTTCGCAGGCCTTTCCTACTCGCTTCCTGCTAGAATGAGTACTTCAACAAGCCGCCGGACGCGTTAGTCCGCGTCCGGAAAAGGGCATGATTTCGACGGGATGGGGAAACGCGACATGAAGAAGAACGATCCAATGAGACGTTGCCGGGAAGTTAAGGCGCAGTTCACAGAGAAGCTACTTGGCCATCCCGATATCCACGGCATCGGCATCGGCTACAAGCGCAAGGGAAAGAAAAAGACGCGCACGCTCTGCATCGTCTTGCATGTCTGCAAGAAACTCCCACTCGACAAGCTGGAGAAGGACCGGATCATTCCGAAGAAGCTCTCCTGCTATTCGAGCGAGGAGGAGAAGACCATCTCGGTCCCGACGGACGTGCGCGAAGTGCCAGTGCCCAAGCCGGAAGTGGCCTGCGGCAGTTGCAGCACCGATTTCGAGAGCCGCGCACGGCCGGTGCCGGGCGGCTACAGCATCGGTCTGGTCGGCGTCGCGGGCGGCACCCTGGGCGGATGGGTCTGGGACCGGGACACCGATCAGCTCGTCCTCCTTTCGAACGAGCACGTGCTGGGCTCGACCGCCGGCGACGCCGTGATCCAGCCGAGCGATTTCGACGGCGGCTCCTTTCCGGGCGATCACTTCGCCGACGTCGTTCGCGGCGGCACGCTCGACGCCTCCATTGCGGATGCGAACAACGGCGACGATGTCGCCCTGGACATCGAGTGCAGCGGACCGGCGGTCTACGAGATTGCCGACGCCACCCTCGAGATGGTGGTCGAGAAGGTCGGCCAGACGACCGGGCTCACCTGCGGCCTGGTGGAGCTGGTCGACTACGACAGCGGGCACTACGGTTCGCGCAACGACCTGTGGATCGACGGCGATGGCGCGGATTTCTCCCAGGGCGGAGACTCGGGCTCGCTCTACGTGGAGCAGACCCATCCCAATGGCAGCGACTGGAAGCGGATCGTCGGCATCCATTGGGGCGGCAGCGGAGACGATGGCATCGGCCACCCGATCCGCGCGGTCTTCGACGACATGAACCTGACGACGGTCTGTGGCGGTCTCATCGAGGCGCTGATCGAGTCGATCTTCTCCTCCGAGGCCGAGGAAGCCGAAGCAGAGGCCGAAACCCAACGGTTATCGCCGCGCCGCTTTCCGGCGCCGTTCTCCCGCCGCCGCAAGGGAAAGCGGTTCCATGTCGGCATCGCGCGCGATTTCGAGAAGCGCATTCAGGACAGTAAGGTCGGCGCCATGGCGCTGAAGACGCTGCGCGCCCACCGGGCGGACGCCGTCAACTTCCTGATGGACGGCGACGGCTGGCGCTCCGCCGTGGCGGCGCTGTCGCCGATCCTGGCAGGCAAGGTCACCACTGACGAAGTGTTGGAGCACCGGATCACCGCGCGCGACATCGACAACTTCAAGCGTATGCTGAAGGTCGCCGCGCGAGTCCGGCCGAAGGGCAAGCCACTTATCAAGATGGCCGAAAAGCTGCTGACGAAGGCCGAAAGCCGAACACTGAACGCGGTGATTTTCGGCTAGGCCGAAGGCTGCGTCGAAAGGTCGAAGCGTACCAGATGGCAAATGGGCCTGAGCGGATAGCGTACGTACATCATCACCGCGAGGCGGATCACCTCCGGGGAGCTGTTGAAATAGCGGAACGGATTCTTCATCCGCCGACGCTATGGGGCACAGCTGCCAGCCTCAACCGAATTTGGTCTGACAGGGCCTTCGAAATCATCTGTGCGACAACGCAAGAATCGCTGTTTAAGTGTGGCTTTTCCCACAGTCTCTGAGACCGGAGGCAGGCTAGCATGAAATGATGGCGGAGCCCGCCGCCGAGGCTTCGTCAAAGCGCAAGCCATTGGTGTCGTCTAAGTCTGAGAAGACTTCGGAGAGCGGATCGGAATCTCTCATCCGTGACCGGGAGGTTGCCACACGGGTGGCAATTTCGACACGCTGTGTGCCGCGTGCACAGCCCTGCCAACGGCACTGATCGTCCGCGGCTTTCGGGCACGGAAGGCCGAGAATTAGGCCGGAACATCCGCGTTCCGGATGTTGCACGGAGGATATAGCATGGTAAGCAATTCCGGTAAGTCATTGAAAGCCGACCCAATCGTAAAACATCTCGTCCCTGACCCGTCAATTGTGCCCGACGTACGGGTATTGATCGGGTTCCTTGGGAAAAGCAGCCGCGACAAGCATTGGCGGCTTTATGTCAATCCGACCTTTGACGATTATCTCGAGTTCGGCGAGGCCGACGTGGTCCACTGCCATTCGCTCGAGGCAGATGCGAATCGGCTCGGCGGTAGCGTCGTCTGGATCAAGCGAGAGGCGAATGTGCATCGCACGCGCACGTCGTCCCGCGAAGCTCAGGCGGATTTCCTGCACGGAGCCATTGCGGCGCGCGCATCGCGTAGGACGCTTGCACCCGGCATTGCCGACGCGATCTTGGCGTGGCGGCCGGGCGGCGGCTTCCAGCCAGGATCAATCGCTGTTCACGTGTCCTGCGTCCGCGAGTTCTGCGACTTCGCGCCCGTCTCGTTTCTTGGCGGCGGCGATGTCTATTGTACCGGCTCGTTCCAGTGCGACAGCACTTGGCAAGCAGAGTGCCCGTGACCCGAGGGATCGAATAGCCCCGGCATGCTGTCCCAACTGGAGGCCGTGCGCTATCTTCTGCGGCGGGGCCTCATTGATACTGCCCATGTGGTGCGGGACACCGTCACGGTGGCGAACGTCTCTCGGCGGCACCTCAACTTCCGGGTATCGACCCAGAAGGGCCCAAGCTACCTGCTGAAGCAGGGTGTGGGAAAAGAACGCGCCGCGGCCGTGAGGCACGAAGCCGCGATGTATCGTCGGTTGAGTTCCATGTCTGGGTTTCCCGACAAGTATACCCCGCACCTTCACGTCTATGATGACGTGAACGACGTCCTGATCTTCGAGTGGGTGACGGGCGCCGAGAATTTGCGCGACTACCATCTTCGCCGAGGCTACTTCCCGGTGCTGCTCGCGCGGGCCATGGCCGATGCGATGAGCCGTATCCACCGCTCTGAAGTGGGTAAGAGACGGGAGGCGCCGGGGTCATCCCACATCCCTTGGGTCCTCTCCGTACACCGGCCGACCTTGCAATTCTTCCAAGACTGCAGCGGCGGCAGCCTGGCCCTGATCGAGACGATCCAAGAGTTCTCCGATTTCTGCGATGAGATCGACGCGCTTCGCGAGGAATGGCGGGAGGATGCGCTGATCCACGGCGACTTGAAGTGGGACAATTGCATTGTGTCGGGCAAGGCGCCGTCGGCCCGCATGACACGGTTGAGGATCGTCGATTGGGAGCTCGCCCGCACGGGTGATCCGTGCTGGGATATCGGCTCGGTCTTTCACGACTACCTCAGTTTCTGGCTGCTATCGATCCCCATCACCGGATCGCAGCCGCCGGAACGCTTTCTGGACCTCGCGCGATTCCCGCTCGAGAAGATGCATCCGGCTCTCCGCGCATTCTGGGAGACTTACGCCCGAAAGATGGGCCTAGGAGCAGTCGAGGTGAAGGTGTGGCTGATCCGGTCTGTCCGCTACGCCGCCGCACGCCTCATCCAAACGGCGTTTGAGCAGATGCAGGGGTCGACCCAGCTCAACGGGAACACGATCTGCCTCTTGCAGCTCAGCCAAAATATCCTCAAGCGGCCGCATGAGGCGGCGGTTCATCTCCTGGGCATTGCGCCCACGCCGCTGGTCGCATGAACCGCCACCGGGAGAGCATTCGCGCCGCCTTGGAAGCAACGGTTATCCATTCTGCGACGTCCTTTTCCTGGTTCGGCGAGCGGACCGACGAATTGCCGAGCTCTGTCCGGCAAGCGCTGACGCTTGAGACGGCGCGGAGTTACCTGCATTACTCATTGCAGTCGCGGCTCTACACAGACTTCTACTGCGCGGGCGGCGCCCAGACCTGGACCCGGCGGCAGGGCAACCAGGTTCCTACCGGCCGGACCCCGTTCGTCGAGGCCTTGTCCGAGGCGAATTCGGGGCAAGGCTATTCGTCGCCAGGCTGGACGGTCACGGGCAGCAGCAGGGGCATGGTCACGGTCCGCAAGGGCGGTGTCCGGCTCTACGCCGGACCCTCGGACTACGAGTGCTCCGATCCCGAGACGGTGCCACAATTCGGAAGCACTCTCTGCGTCAGATTTCCGAAGGAATTCATACACCTATCCCCAGGCTTCTACATGGCGGTTGGAAACCGGGAGCTTGCCCCGGGCGACGGCGAGGCGGTCGTTCGCTGGTACTGGAACCTCACCGCGTCGGGCGCGATCAGTTTTCTGCGGGAAATCACAAGGGACCTTAACCGGATGCTTGTGCCTTTCAAGCTCAAGGTCCTGAACGACCCCGCGTGCTTCGTGCGCTGTGATGCGGTTGTGCTTTACGTCAGGGAGCGCGACTACAATGAGGTGTCCGAAGCGCTGGCGCGCGTCCATTTAGAGGTGGCGTCGAGCTTGAAGCCGTCGACGCCGGCGCTGACCAAGGAGGTCGCTGTCGGTGTCGGGATCGCCGAAGACCCCGGAGGCATCACGAGCTTTGGCCTACACCGCTGCGGGTTGCTCGCCGAGGGCATGATCCAGGCGCACGAGGCGGGAAGGCATGTGCTTTCGGAGCGTCTGGAGGTGATTAACGAGTCCTTCGTCGCCGAAGGCCTCAGCATTGACCGACCGTACCTCAACCCCGGTTCGTCGGATCGCTACCGTCTAATCGCTCGCGCCGCCCCGGTAGCCACCCGCGGTTCGAAGTCGTCGGTCTCGACGGCGGACAGAGGACACTGCTTGGAGACCGCTTTGGCGATCGGCCTGCGGCTGACTGAGGAGGCGATGTGGCACCGCGATCGTTGCACCTGGTTGGGCCCGGAAGCGGGCCCCGAGGCCGCAAGCCAGGTCGTGACACGCACCACTTACAGAACCTTGGGGCCGGACCTCTACGCGGGCTCGAGCGGCCTTGCACTGTTTCTTGCACAGCTTCATGTGGCAACGGACCATCCGGCCGCCAGAAAGGCCGCCCTTGGCGCCATCGCCCAGGCCTATTCCACCCTCCAAGCAGTGCCGCCCGCGGTTCGGTTCGGGCTTTACGCCGGCTGGAGCGGCATCGCTCTGGCCGCGGTCCGCGTCGGCACCCTGTTGGATACACCGGAGTGGATCGAGAAGGCGCTCGCATTGCTCGGGCAGCTGGCGCGTGAGGATCCGCGGCAGGCAGAGCCCGACCTCCTTGCCGGCGTTGCGGGAGGCGTCGTGGCGCTTCTGGTGCTGTGGGAGGCGCTTGACGAGGCAGCTCTGTTAGAGATGGCGCTACGTCAGGGAGACGTCTTGCTGGCCGCCGCCGAACCAGCCGACGCCGGCCGCTCTTGGACATCTGTCAGTCACCCGGAAAATCCCGGACTGACGGGTTTTTCGCACGGCGCATCCGGCATTGGTTACGCACTCTTCGAGCTGTTCGCGGCAACCGGCGACGCCAGATACCTAGATGTCGCCCAAGCGGCGTTCGACTACGAACGCCTCTGGTACGATCCGGACGCGGCGAATTGGCCGGACCTGCGGGGTCGGCTGCACCAAAAGCCCGAGACCGGTTCGTCACCGCCCTTTCAGACGGCGTGGTGCCACGGTGCACCCGGTATCGCGCTGGCGCGGCTTCGTGCGTATGCGCGGTTTTGTGACGAGCGCCATAGAGACGAAGCCCTCACCGCGCTCGATACAACAGCATGTGCCGTCGAGGCTGGTCTCTCCTCGCAGAATCACAACTACTCTCTATGCCACGGCATGGCTGGGAACGCGGACATCCTGCTCTGCGGTCATCGGATCCTTGACGAGGACCGGCCGGACGATATCGGGCTCGTGCATCGGGTGGCTGGCCTCGGCATCCAACTCTACAGCCGGGCGGGAAACGTCTGGCCGTGCGGCATTCCCGAAGAGACGCCCGGCCTAATGCTTGGTCTTGCCGGAATTGGCTATTTCTATTTGCGCGTTGCGGACTCCAGCGTTCCTAGCACCTTAGAGCCTTTGCCGCCGTGTCGGGCCAGTTGGGATATTTCAAAGTCACTTCGCTCTCAGCGAGAGACGCGAGGTCCTTCCGGGTGAAAGCAGAGGTATTCTCAAATGCGATTTCGCAGAGATTGAAGAACGCATCCTTAAAGGGACCAAACGGGCGTCTGTTGGTCTTCCCTATCTTGTCCGTCACCCTGATCATGATACCGAAGATGTCGTCCTTTGCCTGAGCATGATGGTGAATCAAGACCAATAGCGAACAGAAAGTCGCAAAGATGCCCAACTATCTCAGCATTTGATGAGTCTCCTTGAGTAGCCAACAATCTCGACGGCAGGAGTAGAAGTAATGGTGAAAGTCGAGGCCAGAACCATGGAGGCCCTCTGGAGGGCCGTCGGCGACATCTGCAGCCTCTTCCAAGATCAAGAATGCTGGAACTTCTTCAACGCTGCCGGATATCCCCACGATTAATAGCACGACGCTCTAGTAAAAATTGGAACGGGTTTCGCATCGCCGGAGGCTACGGACGTGCTTATCGTCCCACAAGCCAATTTGCTTTGACACCGCCCTATAGAATGTTTGTGATGATACTCTTCGCAGTGTCGTGACGCGATTTCATGATGTTAGAGAGCAGCGGGAATTGGCGGTTTTGGGTCTGAAATGCGTATTGGAGTTTCACAATCTCTTGCCCGACCAGCGCAATCTCGTCGCGCCCGCTTCCCCTTGGTTCTGCCTCCTCGCCACGCGGCCCGAGGTCAGCGAGTCTCTGGTCTAATGCCCGGAGCTGAATGATAGCGCGGTCGTAAGCCGCCGTCTGCTGTTGCCACGCAGTCCGATCCGCAGGCTTCATGCGAAGGGCGGGCATCTGCTGCGCCACCTGGGTTAGCTCGGAGATGGCTTTAGTGATTCGCTTGCGCAATTCGCTGGAAGTTCGCAATTTTGGAGGCTCCGCTCCCGGTTGCCGAATTCGCGCCATATCTCGTCCCTTTTGATGATGGGTTATCAAACGGCAAGCAAGCGATGCAAAGCCGGATCGGCATGGTCAAAGCAATCAATCCAAGCCAGCCTTCCTCGCCTCTAGCTCCTTGGGGTTTGGCACTAGAAACTTCGTTTGCTTGGCGAAGTCCAACCAAAGCGTGGCTCGGAGCGGCGAGAATTTACAAGAGAAGACTAGCAGATCAGTTTAGTCTGACAATGGCCTCGGGATCGCCTGCGACGTTGGAGGGATTAAGATCCTAATATTTTCCTTTAAACCCCGCGCTCGCCCTCTAGTTCTTTCAACTACCTGCCGCTGCGGTTTGCGCAGTGACTTTTCACACATACAAGCCCATAAACCGATGTTGAACTATCCATATCGAATTTCATAACTCCGAACAACGGGGGAAAAACCAATTCCAGATATTCACAAGGAAGTCATATACAAGCGCGACAAAGAACTGCACGATAGAATTGAACGCTTTGGTCCCTATGAGATTCTTGTCACTACTGAAGAGGCTCCACAGGTAATTGATGGATTTACGACCGTCCAACCTGAAGAGGCCGTCAAGTGTGATTGCATTGGCAATGGCTGGAGGAGCGCAGGATGGGACATGGCAGAAGCACTTCCAACCGTCCCCAGACCCAGGGAAAGATCGAACGCTGGCATCAGACGTTGAAGAAGCGGATATCGCTGGAGAACTACTTCTTGCTCGGTGACCTGGAGCGCCAGATCGAGGCCTTCGTCGCCTATTACAACCACCAACGATACGACGAGAGCCTCGGCAACCTCACGCCCTCCGATGTCTACTTCGGCCGCAACAAGGCCATCATCGAGAAAAGGAGACGCATCAAGGAAGACACAATGAAGAAACGATGCCTGGACGAGATTGCGCTGCTCTCGCCGCATAACATCAACCAACGAGAGCCAGATCCTCAGTCAAAAAACCAATACCACCGTCCCAATTATCCAGACAACGGGCAGCCACAGACATCTTCCCGCTGGCCTAGAAGAAAGTCCAATAGGCTGGATTATGGTCAATTGGAGGGACCAAGCCATGCGAAAATCACGCACCGTTCGTGTATCCGGCTCGTATGACAGGACGAGACGGAGGGCCGAACCGCGCAAGCCTGTTCCGGTCGAGGGCGCACCGAAGATCGGCAAGGGCCAGCCCTGGGTCGTTGCGGCAGACGGCGGAATGCTTTGGACTGCTCGTGGGACCTATGTGGAAGCGTTCAGGCTGACCCGAGGCGCCGACGGTGCGACGGCAGAGCAGGCCGGTCAAAGCGAGCTGCCCGGAGCCGTCGTCGAACTCGCCGCCAGCCCGGTAGGCTCGGTCTTTGCTATCGCCGCCTGCGGACAGGATGGGTTCGAGATCTTCGAGCTTGGCGACCGTGGACTGCGGCACATCGGCGCGACAGCCTCGCCGAGGCACGTCGTCGTGACGCGAACAGCTATCGTGACAGTGGAACCGGGCGATGGTGAGTCTGGCGCAAGGACAGCGCAGCTCGTCACCCGCGACCTTCGGCGCGGCAAGCTTCTGCGGCGCATTCCGCTGGCGTCGCGGCGGGTGTCGTTGCGCGCGGGAACGGGAGACAGTGTCGTCGTTGTCGAGGGGGGCGGTCGGTTAAGATATATCGATGCGTCGCGCGCTGCAGATGACTGCCGTGACCCCTGCGATCCCGGCTGCAGGCCGCTGCCCAATCGTATTCCACCCCGACAGCCCGATACCGACGACATTAGCAACGGCCATCACAAGATCTCTTGCTGCTGCCCGCCCAAGCCGACAGCACCCAAGCGGCCGCGCCCAATCGACCCCTTGGATAGCACGCCATCGGGGGGAGCTTCCGGTAGGCCGTCACGGGACCCGGACGGGCAGTGCGTACCAGGCGACGACGGCGTGCCGGACCGCTGCTGGATCACCAAGTATGTCGGCGCGAAGATTATTCGCATCAACATCTGCGATCCGGACGAGCCGCCCTGCGGAACGACAATCGCTTTCCAGCCTGCTCGCCTTCAGCAGACGCGCAGCCAGATTGTCGCGCAATCGGCGGACGGCCGCCGGCTCGTCGCGCTCGATGCGCGGTCGCTCAGGCAGACGGCCTCGCTGACCCTCCCTTCGGGCAGTCAAGCCGTGGCTCTGGCCGCCCTGGACGAGATTGTGCTGCTCTCGCCGGACGGCGGACTGGCGCTCTTCCCAACCGCGCCGGCTGTGGCGGAGTTGGAATTGGCCACAGCCACCTCGTCGGTCTTCTCTGGCGAAAACCCGGCCACGCAGTATTCCCCCTACGGCAGACAGGTCGGCATGCGGACTGTCATGATCGTGCCGGTGCTCGAGCCCGGCCAGAACTACTCCGGGACCACCGCCGACATGGCCGAATACTATGAGATGGAGAACATCCTTTCGAAGGTCCAGGACTTCTATACGGAGACGAGCTACGACGACCCGCCGGACCATGACGGAATAAGGATCCGCTTCCTTTGGTTCGGGGCAGATACGCCGGAGGTCTACACTGGTCAGCCAGTCCGGCTCGGCAAGCCATTCAAGGACTACTGGGGACCGGCCTGGGATCCGGGGCATATCAGGGCGACGATCACGGTCCCTGGCGGCAGCACCACCACAATCCGCTTTTCCGGCGACGAGCGGCTGGTGATCAACTGCGTTCCCTCACCGGTCGATACCTACGACGAGCTCGAGTTCACCCTGCGCTTCCCGGCGGGCAGCTTTCGAAGCCGGATCCCAAACAATCTGCCCAGCATCACTTTCGAGGCGGCCATGCCGTCGCGCAGTATCACCTTGATCGGAAGCGACCGGGAGGGCAATTCGGTCAACGTCAACGTCGACACCAGGGTGCTCTCCGACTCGACCGTAGTCAGCCTGACGCGCACGGCGCTCGGCGCCGGCCCCGCCGAGCTCGATGCGCTGGCGGACGTGCTGAAAGAGATGCTTGACTCCGGCGCGCCCGGCATGTTCGAGCGACCCTCGGTCCTATGGCATGACGACGAGGACGAAACAGGCATGCTGCATGTGGCCGTGTCCTTCGCCGACGGCTCCGGGAGTCAGGTGCCAGAGCTGACGGCCTTCGACATAGACGACTTGCTGAGCGAGCTGGATCCGAGCTCCAGGCCCGGGACCTTTGTGCTGCCTGGGGACGAGTCCTTGCTGCAAACCTATCTGCGGCGCGTGATCACCGATGCCCATGTGCGCCATCCGGAGTTCGGGCCGCGCTTGGCTGAGTCCTATTTCGACTTGGATGACGGCTGGCAGGCCTGGGTGCGGGCGGACGGAAACGACGTCGAGACGCGAATCAACCTTTCGACCAAGCATGGCCAAGACCCGGCAGTGATCGAGCTGGTCAGCCACGATGGCCTCGACCAGCTGGGTTTCGACTCTCCCTTTGAAGGTGTCGGGGCGGACACGACCTTCAGCGGCGGCGGCGGGCCGAAGTTTGAGGACGATGTCCTGTTCGATGAAGTCTATACCGCCATGATCGACGCGACCATTGACTTGTGGGGCGACGAAGCGGCGGCTATCGACGCCATCAATGAGCGCTTCAATTGCGAGGGCCTCGAAGAGTTTCCTCTTGAGTGTGCCTTCGATCTCATACACAACGTCGTCGTGACGCCGGTCTATCCCGGCCCGGCTTTTGCGGGCACCACCCAGGAGCCCGACCTCGTCAAGGGGGAACGCGCCGCCGCCTGGATCGTTAGCATGGATGACCTCAAGGCCGAGCAACGCGTCAAACCGGTGAGACCCATCGGTGCTAACCGTCTCAAGGTGATCATGAAGCTGGCGCCGAACGGCCCGTCCGATCCCGATCGAGCAGCCAGCAGCGCCGGCACCTTGGCGCACGAGCTTGGGCATAGCTTGCTCGGCCTGCCGGACCTCTACAGCGGCGGGAAGCACCGTGCCAATGTCACCTACATGGGCAGCCACTGCATCATGGGCGCCACGCAGTCGTTCTCGCACTACTGCGCCTACAACAAGCGGATCAAGAGATGGCTCGACGACGACGCCATCCTGCCGCTAGACCGGCCGATCGAGGGCGACATCATAAATCAAGAGGTGATCCTGGTGCAGTTGGAGTATTGGGAGCCGACGTTCGGTGAGGCCTGGGATGCCATTGCCCAAACCGCCTTGCCCGGGGCGTCGCCGGATACGCCGGTGGTGGCCGCGGTCTTTCTCCGCCTCGGCGGCGACGGTCGGCAGTTCAACATCGTCGAGCTGCGAGGCCAGGGCCCGCAATTTTCGGCAGATCTCTTGCCGTCCCGCATCGTCATTAGCAACGCCATCGATCCCGAGGACGATACGCGCTACGCGGAAGGCGAGGTGGAGAACGCCGGCGTCACCGAAGAGGTGCTGGAGCGTTATCGCCGCAAGGTCCATCTGCTCTCAAGCGGCTTACGTCAGGCGACCATCGGCACGCCGGAAGCCACCTACGACTTCGCCTCCGATCAGGAGTTTCCCGAGGTGGGGCTGACGGCGACCTTGCTCGAATGGGGCACGGGCGCGACCTCCGCCGGCTCCTTCGACATGGCGCGGATCAATCTGCGCTGGGAACGGGGCGCGGCGATCAACCTGGGCTTCAAGGACGCGACACCGGACTGGCAGAGCCCCGACATTGCGATCCTCCGCCCGGGAGAGTTTCCTGAGAACGGCGAGCCCGACTTTCCCGAGAACCAGGACGATCTCGAGGGCTTCCGCTCACCACCAAAAGGGGCGGAGCCGCTGTCGCACAAGATCGGCGTCCGGGTCTGGAACTTCGGCGACGCCCCGGCGCTCCACGTTCAGGTCGGCTTGGTGCGGCGCCCTTCGGATGGTGGTGGCGGCGGAGACTGGGAAGAGGTTGCGGAGCTCGAGAAGCTAATCGATGAGCCGGTCGAGCCGGAGGGGGAGGGAGGCCCCTCCGTCGTCTTCTTCGATTGGAACGTTGAGCACGGTGCGCCAGAGCACCTTTGCTTCCGCGCCCAGATTGGCGATCGCGACGTGCCGCGTGACAACAACGGCAACGCGCTCGCCTCAGACGACACCGACCACTCGAACCGCTGGGCGCAGCAGAACGTCTTCAACATGGATGCGGCTTCGGACAGCCCGCCGGACCCCGTCGAGTTCACCTTCGAGGTGAACAATCGCGGCTCCTACGTTGAGCGCGTATCGGTGGTGCCCATCGGCCTCGACGCCGGGGCCGAGGTCACGATCACGCCGGCACGCATGGAGATCGCCCCGCGCTCACGCGGCTTCTTCCGCGTCCGCGCGGTATTGGAGGAGCGATTGCTTAACGCGCGCTGCGGCAAGGATATCGACTTCCGTCTTCAGGCCCTGCGCGAAGAAGACCATGCCCAGGAAAACTGGGGCTCCTCGCGCTATGTCCTTCAGCCGCGCCTGCGGACGAAGACGACGTTGAACGGCGGTATCTTGCCCGAGCAGCTGAAGCTGTCCGGCCAGGTCAGCCCCGATGTCGGGGCGATGGAGGTGCTGCTGCAGATCGAGCGGCCGGGCCAGCCGACCCTCTGGGAGCGCGTGCCGCTCGGCCCTAACTCGACCTTCGATTTCGTGATCGACGACAGCTTTCCGGCTAACGTGGAGGTTACAGCCGTCGCCTATTTCGACGGCAGCCTGACCCACAGCAAATCGGCATCCGAGCCCGTCGTCCTGGCGTGGCAGGTCCAGGGGTAGAGCAACGCAGCGGGTGCAGGCAGTCTGGAGCGAACCCGTCTCCACCGATTTCCCTGTTCAACAGGAAAAAAACAGGGAAGTTTCCTGAATCAGGCCCGAATTTCGCCCTCACGCACCCTCTAACAGACCGCTTTCGCTGCCATTTCTCGCCAAGTTCCCTAGCAACAAGAACAGGGAACTTTCTGACCGGAACAGGGAAGACCTGGGAGGAAACAGGGTAAGCGTCGCGGGAGCACAGTAAGCGTCGGGGGATCGCACAGTTGTTTTGGGCGGCTCGGTTTTGATCTTTTCTCTTTTGTATTTTCAGATGAGAGGGGATCGAGATGTCGGATTATCCAGGGCTTCGAGCGCGATACGGTGAGGCTTTCTGGCGCGCGCATCATGAGGCGTGGAAGCGGAGTGATCTGAATCAACGGGAATATTGCGAGGCGCAGGAGATTTCGCTGAAGGCGTTCGGTAACTGGCGGGCGAAGTTCAAAGCCGAGCCTGAGGTGCCGCTGCGCAAGCTGCTCTACCGCCGTAGCGGTTCAAGTCACACCCTAAGTCACACCCTAAGTCACACCCTAAGTCACAGGGGAAGTCACAGCCCAAGTCACGGGACTTATCCCTCTTCGGCGGCGGCGCAGGGTCCCATTGTTCCGCCGGCGCGGCCGGGCCACCGGCGACGGTTCAGCGAGACCAACCGGCGGCAAATCCTCGCCGAGGCGGCCGAGCCGGGAGCGAGTGTGTCCGAGGTTGCGCGGCGCTATGGGATCGCCCGACGCGTCATCTGCCGGTGGCGGCAGGAGCTGGACAAGCCGGGTTTTGTGGAGGTCGCGATCACCGATAGGCCCGCCTCCGGCGAGGAGGGCGGGTGATGACTCTGCTGCCTCCCGGCGTGAAGGTGCATCTGGCGTTCGGCTATACCGATATGCGCAAAGGCATGGATAGCCTTAGCGTGCTGGTTCAGGAAGTGCTGCAGCAAGATCCCTTCTCCGGCCACCTCTTCGTATTTCGGGGCCGCAAGGCCAATCTGATCAAGGTCGTTTTCTGGGATGGGACCGGCTTTTGCCTTTTCACCAAGCGCCTTGAGCAGGGTGTCTTTCTCTGGCCGCCCAACATCGAGCCTGGCCGAACCTTGGCGCTCACCTCTGAGCAGCTGTCGGCTCTGCTCGAGGGGATCGACTGGCGTTCACCCGAGCGCCGATGGCGGCCCAGCGCCGCCGGATAATCTGGACGGGAGTTTGTAAGCTAAATCAATAAAATAGCTTTGTCGGCGCGCGCTGAGAGGCTAGACTCACTCATGCGCCTCGATCTCGAGAACCTGCCCTCCGACATTGATCTTCTGCACCGCTTGGTGCGCGACATGGCAAGCGCCGTGGAGACCCGCGACGATGAGATCGAGCGTCTCCAGCGCATCCTCAAGGCGCTTCGGCGCGGCCAGTTCGGGCGCCGCTCCGAGCGCCCCGATCCCGATCAGCTGGCCCTCGCGCTGGAAGACCTCGATGCAGACCTTGCTCGCATGGAATCCCGGCAATCACCGCCCGCGACGAAGGATGAGGGAAGCGGACCCGGTGGACGCCCCACGCTTGGCGATCATCTGCCGCGCGAGGATGTGACTTGCGATCTGGGGCATGAGCAGTGTCCCGACTGCGGCGGCGCGCTCCATGAGGTCGGCGAGAGTGTGAGCGAGATGCTCGACTGGGTCCCGGCCCAGCTGCGCGTCTTGCGCATTTGCCGCCCCAAGTACGGCTGCCGCGCCTGTAGCACGATCCACCAGGCCCCGGCGCCCGATCGGTTGATAACAAAGGGCCTGGCCACGGCAGGGCTGATCGCCCAGGTGCTGATCAGCAAGTACTGCGACCACACCCCGCTCTACCGGCAGGCTCAGATCTTCGCACGACATGGCGCCCGGATCGAACGCTCGACCCTGGCAGGCTGGGTGGCCGGTGCCAGCTGGTGGCTGGAGCCGCTGTACGCGCGGCTTGCCACCCATGTCTTCGCGTCGACCAAGCTCTTCGCCGACGACACGCCGCTGCCGGTGCTCGACCCGGGTCGAAGCCGGACCAAGACCGGGCGGCTCTGGGTCTATGCGCGCGACGACCGCCCCTGGGCCGGGCCGGATCCGCCGGCCGCCGTCTTCTTCTACAGCCCCGATCGCAAGGCATTGCGGCCAGCCTCCCATCTCGAAAACTTCAAGGGCGTGCTGCAGGTCGATGGCTATCCCGGCTTCGAGGCCCTCCCGGCCAACGGAGACATCCTGCTCGCCGCATGCTGGGCGCATGCCAGGCGTAAGTTTTATGAATTCCACCAGGCGACCGGATCGCCGATCGCCGCCGAGGCCTTGCGCCGCATCGCTGAACTCTACGCCGTTGATCTTCACGAACACTTCGTCCAGGTGCCAGCGCCACCGCGGGACGGCACGCAAGCTCTCTGCCCGTTTGTGCCTGATCTCCGCAGCAAACATGGGTCCGAAGCGGTTCCACCAGAACCGCACGGTGCGCAGCACCGCGCTACGCGCCGTGGCAGATATCGATCCCACGCTCGAACAGCAGATCTTCGACTTGCCGCAGGGAGAGAGGATAGCGGATGTAGAGCATCACCGTGAGGCGGATCACCTCCGGCAAGCTCTCGAAATAAGAGAAGGGATTGCGCATCGCCAGAGGCTACGGGTCGCGTCTCATCGCCTCAAGCTGCTTTGCTCTGACAAAGCCTCCACGACTAATGCCGCTATGCTGGACGTGAGGGCTACGCCACATGCCAGAGGGTTACCGGTCGTGTTTCCATGATCTGGATCATTGATAGGTTGTAGCGGTGTGCTTGCATTATGAACTGTTTTTTGGCGAATACTGTGCAACTCAATTGGCCGTGGCTCTGTTGAATGAGATCGCCTTGTGCCTGCGGAATAGGGTGGACCATCTCGGGTCTGCGGCAACGCAAAACCCTGAGTGAAACTACATCGCCTCCAGAAGTGTCGGCCGGCATGCAATCGTGTAGGAGGGTCAGATTCCCCCACTGCGTATCATGACATTCAACGTGGAGAATATGCTCGAGTGGTTATGGATTCGGGATTTCCAAAAGAAAAGCTTTAGAATCTTGCTTGACTTACAAAGTGAGGCCGACCGTGCTAATCTTAAGCATTCCCCGATAAGCAGAGAAAGGAATTGTGTGGCGAGACTTAAACCGCACTGAGCCTAAAACTAGGAAACATCATGCCATTAATATTCGTGCATGGCGTCAGTAATCGCAATACCCCAGCCTATCGGGAGAATGTAAGGGCCCGTGACGCCTTTCTTCGATCTCTCGTAATCCCAAGACTTGGCCTTGATCCGGCAACAGTTCAAATTCTGAATCCGTACTGGGGTGATCATGGCGCCCAGTTCCGTTGGGGTAATGCTTCATTGCCCGAGGCCTCCGATGATATGGAATCATTTGGATCCGGCCTCAACGCGCTCGACCTGCACATCGCCGCAAACGTATTAGGCGGCTCAGAAGAGCAGACAGACCTAGTTGCCATCGCCCATCGCTCACTTGCGGACGCTATTGATGTTATATGGTCCGCTGCCCTGCCGGGTGTTGACACCGATGAGAGAGCGTTTGAGCTGGCAGAGACCTTTCGACTGGCGTCTGACTATGCGATTGCAAATCCAAAGCCGAGTTGGCTAAATCAAGCTAACAACGATAACTTGGTTGATCTGCTGATCTACTATGTTAAGCAATATAACGATTCTTCTACTCCAACTAAAGAGACAGAGTGGGAAAGTTTCGGTGATAGCGGTCAGCTGTTGGAGCGCCTGAAGGAAGGCGTTAGTCGAATAATTTCACTTGCCCCCGATTCTGGAGGAGCGGCCGTTGTGGCGCTCGCCCGCACAAAGGCACATCTGGCGGCGTCGCAATTCATTGGCGATGTGCTCGAGTATCTGGCGAAGCGAGGTGTGGACACTGATCCTGGCCCGATTGTTGAGGACGTGCTGGCCGGTTTTCGGGCCGCTCGCAAGTTGGTAAGGCCGGAAGATCCCAAGTTTGTGATCCTCGGTCATAGCCTTGGCGGCGTGATCTCTTACGACATCCTAACCTATTTTGATGCCAGTCTAGAGGTCGATCTATTTGTGACGATCGGTTCACAAGTAGCTTTGTTTGAGGAGATGTCGCTCTACAAGATCAGCCGAAATGAGTTGCCCGAAAATCCGCCAGCGGAAAAACTCGGCACTCCAGTAAACATCAAGCGGTGGCTAAACGTGTTAGATATAAGCGATTTATTCGGTTTTCGTGCAGGGGCGGTGTTTGAAGGGGTTCAGGACTACAAGTATGATACGGGCTACGGTCTGATGAAGGCCCACAGCGGCTATTTCAGTCGCCCAAGCTTCTTCCGTCGCCTCGGTGAGCGGCTTGCGGAAAGTGATTCATGACGACTGTCTTTTCTCGCGAAAGGGACGAGGCTACCAAAGAACCTGGGACGCATGTACTCATAATCGGTGCTGGCGCATACCCACACTTGCTAGGCGGCACGGGCAAACTAGCTCGCAATCCCATGGGCCTGCAGCAACTATCATCGCCGCCGGTGTCTGCTAAAGATCTAGCTGCCTGGTTTGCAGCGCGCCAGGCGGATACGCCTGGAGACGTTGGCTTCTGGAATCCCTACGTGCCACTAGCTACAGTAGAGCTGTTAGTGTCTCCCTCCTCCGACCTGACGGAGGAAGCCACAAGAACGAATATCGAGAGCGCCTATGAAATTTGGATCAACCGCGTCAAAGAGAACGTACAGAATATTGGAATATTTTATTTCTGCGGTCATGGAGTTGCCGGGCGGAATGATTATGTGCTACCCGCAGATTTTGGCAAAAGCTTGAATCCATGGCGCGATGCCATTGACATAACGAACACGGCCCGAGCGGTACGTCGGCGTGCAAACGCGTCCTTTTACTTCTTTATAGATGCTTGCCGGGACTGTAAGCCAGAAGCGCTAAGGCCTGGTGCAGGGCAGTCTTCGTTGGACGAGTTCGAACCAGAAAAGGATGTGCTGTCCTTCTCGCGTTTGATGGTTTGGGCCGTCGGCGATGGGCGCCAGGCGCACGCTCCCAAAGGAGGGGTGTCACGGTTTACTTCGGCGATTATCAAAGCACTTTCGGGTTTCTGCGCAGAGGCCGTGCCAGAGGAGAATACCTGGGTCGTAACGGGCGCAACGTTATGCACCTCTATTGAGAGAATATTGGAAGAAGAGAATAGATCTCTTGAGCCAAGGTATCGACAGCATATTGAATTCCAACGAATTGGCTCGAAAGTCTTTCACTTTGAAACTCGACGGCCTCAGAATGTGGCTACTACGAGGTCTGTCTTGCCTGTCAACTTGCGCGTTCGAGAAGAGCTAGAAAGGATGCCTGGTGGGGCAGCTCTTCCGCCAATGCTAAGAGAGTTCTTGGCTGAGGTAGTAGAAACTGGTCAGCGATCATTGGAGGAAATCGAACAGTTAGCTGATTCCTGCGTGCGACAGTCGAAGCTACTTGCCCAACAACTTGCCGTTGAGCGCGACCGCGAGGTGGCAGGACAAGCGCAAGCGCTGCTTGACGCAGGGAAATTGGAGGAAGCGGGAACAGTGTTTGAGGAGCTCATTCGAGAAGCGGAGTCGAGACTAGGAACATACTATCAGAGCCGAGCCGAGGTAGCGTGGTTGGCGCTATCCTATGATTCGGATTTACTTGCGGAAGAAGCTGAGAAATGGTTCCGCAGAGCGTCCGAACACGGAAGTTTAGATGGGCACTATTATCTTGGTAGACTACTCTGGGAAAAGGGTGAATATAACGAAGCGTTACAAACGATACGCGAGGCAGCCTGGAGCGGCCATAATTTGGCCGAAGAGATTCTATTTGAATGGGAAAAAGGTCTATAATTTACCGCAGCTGGTTCACATCAAAGGAGATGGACCTCATATCCTAGGCTAGCAGTGTGGTCCTCGACTTCTCAAGGGCCGAAAACCCACGGGCAACGCATACAGCGAATTTGACAGGCGGTTGAAGCAGCAGTCGTACAACTATTGGCAGGACGGGTGGGCTGAACATGGTGCGACGTAAACTTACTATCGAGCACAATGATCCCGCTGATAGAGCTCCCGTTCCGTGCCCGTGGGCGCCAGCGGCTTCCTGGTTTAGAGGGCGATCACTCATCTGTCCTTTCGATCAACGGGGAAGTAGTCTGCGTTCGGCTTGGACCGGGCGCGGAGCTAGCTGCCGGGTCTGATGAGCTGGTTCCGGCGGCAAGCGGATTGCGCCTACCGGTGGCTGCGGGTGTTGTGGGTCTGCCGAGTCAGCGTGGCCAGCCTGTTGATTGGCTTACTCATCCTTCTGCTAGCGCCGCAATCGCAGGATCTGTTCCGAGAGGTGACACCGGACGCCGGCAGCGTCTGGGAGATCTTCGGTCCGTTCCGCGGCCCGCTTTATTGGTTCGCCTTCCAATTGCTGGCTTTCATCTGCTGGGCAATGCCGGTGCACTACGCGGCGCGGATGCTGCTCCAGCACGACGTCGGCCTATTCGACCGGGCCGAGGCGCAGACTTTGTATCCGCCTATCTTCCGCTGGGTACCACGGATATTGGGCATCGGCTGCTTCGTGGCGTTGCTGCTCGGCGAGGCATTCGCATGGGCAGGTATTCCCTCCTGTGAATCCTCAAATGCTATCTGCCAAGAGCAGGTCGACATCGAGGAAATGCATCTCGTGTTTCTGATCCTCAGCACCACCGTCGCCCTAGCCGTCTTCTGGATCTTCGTGGTCAAGCGGCGCGCCTTCGTCGCCGGCGTCAAAGATTGGCGGCAGGGTCCCGCAGGATTCTGGGCCGCGATGAGGATGGCCTACGCCACTTCGCTCCCCCCTCCGGTGCTGCCGTTCTACTTACCCGGAGCGGTGCGCAACCGCGGCCGGACCGCGCCGCAACCACCTGACGGCCTCGCGGGCGCCAAGAAGGCACGCCTCATCGGTGCGACCATATTGTTGATCGTCTCGGTGCTGCCATCGGTCTTTCTGCTGATCGAGCCAGCCTGGACCGCGCAGTGGTTTGCCCGCGCCTTCTTGTTCGTCGTCGTCCTCGGTGCATGGGTGCCACTGCTGTCATTACTGGCCTTCACAAGCCACTATCTGCGTTTCCCGGTGATCCTCTCCGTCTACGTAGTGCTCGGGATATTCGGCTACTTCAACGACGATCACTATGACATGCGCGTAGTAGAGCACCGGACCGCGAGCGATCCACGACCGAACTTCGAGGAAGCGCTGGAAATGTGGCGCAAGCATGGTGGCGACGACGCCCCAATCATCGTCGCCACCGCCGGCGGCGCCAGCCGCGCCGCCTACCATACTGGCCTGGTGCTGGGCTACCTGCACGAGAACTACCCGGCGTTCCGCGATCGGCTGTTCGCCATCAGCGGCGTCTCCGGCGGCTCCCTCGGGGCGGCGGTCTATGCTTCGCTTGCCGACCGCCCTGACCCGCCGTGTCAGCACCTCGAAGGCGCTCCGATGAGCCTGGGGGAATGCCTCAACGCCGTACTGCTTGGTGATTTCCTGTCGCCGCTGACGATCGCCTTCGCGTTCCACGACATCACTCAACTGCCGCTGGCCGATCGGGCTCAGGTGCTCGAGCGCTCCTGGGAGCGGCGCTACGCGACGTTTGCCCGCCCGGCGGTCGGCGATGACGGCTTGGCGCGCGACTTCACTGCCTTCTTGCCTGGGAAGAATCGTTGGCGGCCGCTGCTGCTACTGAACGGCACATCGGTGGAGTCCGGCAAGCGGCTGATTGCTTCACACCTACGGTTCGCTGAAAGTGATGAGCCCTTGTTCGTCGATACTTACGACGCTCTCAGTGTTCTCAACTCCGGCCAATCGGCGAAGGATGCCCCGCCTTGGCACTCGTTCCGGCTCTCGACGGCGGTTACGGTGAGCGCCCGCTTTCCCCTGATCACGCCGGCTGGCAATCTGCGCGACCGTGGCGGCCAGATCGCCGACCGCGTGGTGGACGGCGGCTACTTTGAGAATTTCGGCGCCCTCACGGCGGCCGACCTGGCCCGTCGGTTGTACCGCCGGACCGATGTGATGCCGTTCGTCATCCAGATCTCCAGCGATCCCGATCTTGAGCTAGCAGAGCGCCCGAGGATGCCCGACGCTGACGACCAGCAATGGGCCACCACCGTGCGCTCGATATTCGATGCCTTCTTTGCCACCCGCACCGCGCGGGGATCGCTTGCCACCGCGGCGCTGCGCAACCAGCTCTGCAACGACACGTTGCAACATCAGACCGACGCGCCGTGCCCGCACTACGCGCATATCCGGCTGCAGGGCATCGGCCGCGAGGTGTCGATGAGCTGGTGGTTGTCGACGCCGGTGCACCACTGGATCGAGGGACAGCTCTGCCAGCCTTACAATGCCGCAGCACTGGCCACCGTCGCCAAGGCGCTGGGCCGCGGCGAGCCGGTGCAGCCGCCGGGGTGCCCTTGACTCTAGGGCGGTTACAGCGAGCCTTTCTCTACCTGTACAAGCGGGATGTTCCTCCAAAGCCATCTCAGTCCTGCTCGAGACGAGAGCCCCTTCACTGAGACATTGCCCTTCTTCGTTTCGGCATTGGCGCGTTTGTTTATCCACTCTAGCGCGATGTCCGCGAAACCAACTTCTTCGTAGGAATCATCCACGCTGGAGTGCACACCTTGGAAAAAGGTCTGCTCAACCGGTTCGGTTTCCAATCCTTCAAGAGGGCATTGTCAGATCAACAAAGGTGGTGCGCCTTGTTCCGCCCCGGAGTTCCTAGACCCAGGCAAAGTACATTGGTTTGCCCGGAGATCTCCGAGCAGGCAGCGATGAAGCAGGGCAGCGAGCAGCTGTCTAAGACTATCAGATCAGTTTAATCTGACAATGCCCGCGTGATGGTTCGGAGGCAGGGTTTCAATGACGCTTAAGCTGCTGCACTCATCGGACTGGCAGATCGGCAAGGTATATCGCTTTGTCGATGACGGCACGATGGGGCTGCTTCAGGAGGCACGTCTCGCTGCGATCACCCGGCTTGGCAAGCTGGCGGTTGAGCACGGTGCCGGTCATGTTCTCGTAGCCGGTGACGTCTACGACATGGAGGCGTTGTCGCCGCGTTCTCTCAATCAGCCGCTGGAACGCATGCGGAAGTTTGAGAAGGTGACGTGGCATCTCATGCCTGGAAACCACGACCCGCATCGGCCGCACGGCCTCTGGGATCAGCTCATGCGAAGGGGCGTGCCGGACAATGTGATTGTCCACCTCTCGTCCGAGCCGAGGATATTCGAAAGCGATGGCTTCGTCGTGCTTCCTGCACCGCTCCAGTGCAGACGCACGCTTCAGGACCCCACTGCATACATGGATGAAGCGGAAACCCCGGACGGGATTATCCGCATAGGTCTCGCGCATGGCACGGTCACGGGCTTCGGTTCCGATGACAAGGACGTTCCGAACTACATCAATCCGGACAGGCCGAATGCGGCGCGGCTCGCCTATTTAGCCTTGGGCGATTGGCACGGACAGAAGAAGATCAGTGACAAGGTTTGGTACAGTGGCACACACGAGGCCGACGCCTTTGATGTGGAAGGCGGCGGACAGGCGCTTCTGGTCGAAATCCAGAGTGCTGATGCCGCGCCAGTCGTTACGCCGGTCGAGACCGGCCATTACCGGTGGATGACGTTGCGCGAGCAGATCAACAGTCGCGAAGAGATTGATGCTCTCGTCACGACCCTGCGCGGCAGTGGAGATGACCTGAACCGGATTCTGGTGCGCCTTTCGGTCGAGGGTGCCGTTTCGCTTCAGGACCGACAATATTTTGAGGAACAGATCGTCGAGCAGGTTTCGGCCGCCTTCTGTTATCTGCGGGTCGATGATGCGCGGCTCTTCCCGAGTCCCAGCGAAGAGGACCTAGATCAGATCGACCGGGGCGGCTTCGTGCGAACCGCTGCTGATGTCCTGAAGCAGAAGGCCGAGGACATGAGCGATCCCGATCATGAGATGGCCGCCCTGGCGCTTCAGCGGCTATACGTCGAGCACATGAAATTGCAGACGAGGAGCCAATGAAAATTCGCTCCATCGCTGTCAATCAGTTCAAGAAGTTCACGACGCCGATGTGTCTCGACGACATCGGCGACGGCCTGAACGTCGTTGTCGGCCCCAATGAAATGGGGAAGTCTACGCTGCTCGATGCGCTACGCGCCGCCCTGTTTGAGAAATACAGTTCCAAAGCGCAGCCGATTACGGCGCTACAGAATGACCGGAACCAAGCCGCACCTGTCGTGGAGCTCGCATTCGAGGTCGACGGCGGGATTTATCGGATCAGGAAGCGGTTCGTGAAAAAGCCATACGCTCACCTGTTCTGCCCTGACGGGCGAAAGCTGGAGGGCGATGAAGCAGAAGACACTCTGCGCGATCTTCTCGGGTTCGATGAACCTGGCAAGACGGGCGCGAAGCCCGAAACCCTCGGCATGTGGAATGTGCTCTGGGTTCAGCAAGGCCAGTCCTTTGGTGCGCTCGATCTTCCCGACAGCGCGCGCTCGAATCTCCACAGCGCACTGGAATCGGAAGTCGGCGAGGTTCTGGGAGGCAAGCGCGGAAGGGCGTTGCCGGATGCGGTGGATAAGCAGCTCTCGGAACTTGTCACGTCCACTGGCAGGCCACGCGGGAACTACAAGGATTTGATCGACGAGGTGGAGACGCTGCGTGCCGAACTCGAAGGGCTGCAAAGCCGCCGCAGCGAACTCTCCAAGACTATGGAAGACCTGGAAGCCGCACAGGAAACGCTCGCGCGTCTCTCATCGGGAGAGCAAGACCAGAAGGACAAGGAGGAACTGGACGCAGCACGGAACCGACATGGTGAGCTTGCCAAGCTGGAATCACGCATTGAGGCCGCGGCGACTGATGTTGAGCTGAAGAAGCGCAATCTGGAACAAGCCGAACAGGCCATTGCCGAGCGTCGCGCTCTGAAAGAGCAGATCATGACCGACGCTGAGGCGGTCGAGGCGGCGAAGGAGAAACTCGACGAAGTTCGCGAGAAAGATCAGAAGCTGAGGAAACAAGTCGAGGGCCTTCGCAAAGATTCGAAGAAAGCCGAGGATGCCGTCACCGAGGCGGATAAGGCTGTGTCGATCGCCCGCCGCGTTCTCACTGCCGTTCAACGCGAGGGCCGCATTCGGGAGCTTCAGGAGCGCTACGAGAAAGCCCACGATGCCGAAAAGAAGCAAAGGGCTGCCCAACAGGGTGCGGCTGCCATTCTCGTCACTGACGAGAATATTGAAACGATACGAGATGCCGCGAAGAAACTCGAAACCGCGCGTTCCCGCCTTTCCGCTGCCGCGACCCTCGTTGCATTCGATATGCCTTCGGACCGGCTCTCCAAGATCCAGGTCGATGGAGCGGCACTTGCGGCCGGTCAGACATCGGTGGAAGCGGTTGAAGGGACAACGATCACCATCCCCGAGTACGGCAGCATTTCTGTTCAGCCTGCGATCAAGGACCGAGATAGCCTCATCGCAGAGCAGCGCGAAGCGAATGACGCCCTCAAAGCCGCGCTTGAAGAGTGCGGCGTCAAATCGGCTGATGCGGCTGAGGAACAGCTTGCAAAACGCGAGAAGCTCCTACGTGATGCGGAGCTTGCACGGCAGGAAGCCGAACTGCACGCGCCAGCGACGGATGACTACGAGGCCGGTGCAGAACCGCTTTCGGATCACATTGCGGGCCTGAAGGCCATTCTCGAACGGGAGCTTACCGACCTTGGGATCGAGAGCTTGCCATCGGAGAAAGAAGCGGAGCAGACCCTAATCTCTGCCCAGGAAAGCGCTCAGGAAGCAAGGGACACCCAGACCACCGTCCGAGCGACCCTTGGCGGGCCGGAAGAGGAGATGGGTCGTATCCAGACTGAGTTGGGGAGTGTGAAAACACGATATGACGACGGGAAGGAACGCCTCGAAAAGCTGAAGAAGAGTCTGGCTGAAGCGGAAGAGCAAACTTCTGATGATGACCTTGAGGCTGGTGTGGCGGCCGCTCGAAAGGCACTGGAAGATCAGGAAAAGGCTGTGTCTGAGCTGGAAGGACAGCGTGAGGGCGAGACGCTACCGCAATTGGAGGCGCGCATTTCTCGGTTGGACACAGCGCTACAGGAGCGTCGAGACAAGCGCTCTGATCTGAAAGAGAAGGTTGTCGGGCTGCAATCGCACATTGAAGCTCTTGAAGGTGCGGGCCTAGACGAGGCCATTCAGCAGAAAGCACGAGAGGTCGAGCTGGCTGACGATCAGCTTCAGCGCTACGAGCGTGAGGTGTCCGTGCTTTCCCTGCTGCTATCGACGCTACGTTCCGCAGAGACCGAAGCGAAAGAGCGCTACCTCTCTCCGGTGCTGAAACGGGTTCGTCCCTACTTGCAACTCCTGTTCCCCCGCGCAGAGATCACGATTGACGAAAACCTCCACATCGTCGGTGTGGTTCGCGAGAACGGGTACGAAGAATCTTTCGAACACCTGAGCATGGGGACGCAGGAACAAATCGCCGTTCTTGTTCGCCTCGCCTTTGCCGAGATGCTTGTCGAGCAAGGCCATCCTGCGACCGTTGTGCTCGATGATGCTCTGGTGTTTTCGGATGATCGGAGAATGGGCCGCATGTTCGACATTCTGAACATGGTCGGGCAGCAGGTTCAGGTCATCGTACTTACGTGCCGTGAACAACTTTTTGAGGGCATTGGCGGTCAGCACTTGTCATTGCAGGAGATTAACACCGAGGAGCTGGTTTCAGCATGACCTAACCAGAAGGGAGCAGCCTTGAGAATTGCATCTGTTCGTATCGAGAACTTCAGATCGTTCAAAGACGAGACCATTCCGTTCAATGACTATGCGTGTCTTGTCGGGCCGAACGGTGCAGGCAAATCGACAGTTCTCACCGCCCTAAACGTTTTCTTTCGAGAGTCAGATGGTCTTTCAACTGATTTAAGCCAGTTATATGATGAAGACTTTCACTGCAAAGACACGGATAATCCGGTCAGAATAACTGTTACGTTTGGGGACTTAAACGACGAAGCGACAGACGATTTTTCAGACTACGTGCGGCAGGAGAAATTGGTTGTTTCCGCCGTGGCGACCTTTGACCAAGCTACCGGAAAGGCAGATGTGAAGCAGTACGGGCAGCGTCTCGCGATGCCAGCCTTCGCGGCGTTTTTTAAGGGCTTGGATGATGGCAAGAGGGTTGCTGAGTTAAAGGAGATTTACACCGAAATAAAAGGTGACTACGGCGATCTTCCGGCTCCAGGAACAAAGGACACTATGGTTCAGGCTCTCCGGGATTACGAAGCTGAGCGTCCTCAAGATTGCGAACTCATACCAAGCGAAGATCAGTTCTACGGATTCTCCAAAGGTGCGAACCGTCTCGCCAAGCACGTTCAATGGGTCTATGTCCCTGCGGTCAAGGATGCCACTTCGGAACAGGTCGAGGCCAGGAATTCTGCGCTTGGTAAACTCCTCGCGCGAACAGTGCGCTCTCAGACGAATTTCGATGAGTCCGTAAAGGAATTGCGAGCTGGGATGCAGGAGCAGTATCAAGCGCTTCTAGACGGTAGCCAGCATGTTCTGCACGAGATTTCTGAATCGCTTCAGGCTCGACTCTCAGAGTGGGCGCATCCCGAAGCTCGTTTACGCCTTGAGTGGAAGCAGGATCCCGATAAGTCGGTACGCGTTGAGGAGCCCTGGGCTCATATTCTGGCTGGTGAAGGCGAATTTGAAGGCGAACTCGCACGGTTCGGGCATGGGCTCCAAAGGTCCTATCTTCTCGCTTTGTTGCAGGAACTCTCCGGCACTGAGGCTGGTGAAAGCCCTGCGCTGATTTTGGCATGTGAGGAGCCCGAGCTCTATCAGCATCCGCCGCAGGCACGCCATCTCGCATCGGTTCTCAACAAGTTGAGTCAAGGCGACTCGCAAGTGATCGTCTCGACTCACAATCCTTGGTTCGTTTCCGGGGAAGGATTTGAAGACGTTCGCATGGTCCGCAAGGAACAAGGGAGCCCATGTTCTGCAGTCTGCCATATGTCGTTTGAAGACATTGCTGCGTCTGTCGGTGAAGCCACTGGCGAAGAGCCGACCAAACCGGAGGGGGCTCTCGCAAAGGTACACCAGGCGTTGCAGCCTGCTTTGAATGAAATGTTCTTTACTCGCAGGCTTATTTTGGTCGAGGGTCTCGAAGACGTGGCCTATTTGCAGGCGTACTTCAATCTGCTCGATAAGGCAGATGATTTTAGGCGATTGGGGTGCCACATCGTGCCCACAAATGGAAAAAGTGAATTGCTCAGGCCTCTGGTCATCAGCAACCATATGAAAATCCCGACATATCTCGTGTTTGATTCTGACGCTGATAAGCCAGACCGAAATGGTAGTAAGGCCAAACATGAGAAGGATAACAAGGCACTCCTAAAACTTGCCGGAGGGGACGAAGGAACACCGTTTCCTGATGAGACTGTTTGGGGCACGGGGTTTACGGTATGGCATTCGTGTATCGGTGCCGTCGTGAAAGACGAGATTGGTGCGGACGAATGGACACAATATCGCAATAAGGCCGACCAGCTTTACGGGCAAGTTGGTGATCTGAAGAAGAACTTTCTGCACATCGGCGCGAGCCTTGCGTTTGCCTTGGAAGATGGAAAGCGCTCAGAAAGCATGGAGAAGCTTTGCGCCAAGATTCTTGAGGCGGATAACTTCATCCCCTTCAATTAGTCACTGATACTGCGTGACTCGTCCGGCTTGGCCGGACCGGGCTCTAGAGCGGGATGGTAATAGGCTGAATCGGTCGCGTGGGATTCCCGAATCGGTTTATTTCTGATCCAAGCTGCTTGCTGGGAAGGAGGCCAGCAGGCATGGCAAAACCCTATTCCATGGATCTTCGAGAGCGGGTAGTAGCGGCGGTTTGAGGAGGGCGGTCTGTCGCGGCGCCAGGCGGCGGCACGGTTCGGTGTCGGGGAGAGCAGCGGGTGCTGTCATGTGTGGACGGCCCCTTTGGTGCAAGGGTGAATTGGGGTGATATTGATCGGTGCGGGATGCGGTCATGTGTCCGGCCTGTTTGCGCGGTACGACTGACCGCTGGCCCTGATGAAGTCCGCGCACCAGGTCCCTCTCAGTCTAGCGAGCTCTTGAGCCCTGACAGCACCTCGGGTTTTCCTGGCTGCGGCCCCGTTTGATCATCATCACTTCCATTTGCCCTCGCGGCGTTGCGCGGCGACGAGATGGCCCTGCGGTTTGGTAGCGCTGTTATGCGGCCATCGAGGCCCGATACGTCTCGCCGCGCGCGAGTATGGCCCAGGCGATCCGGGCGGTTTTGTTGGCGACGGCCACGGTGACCACCCTCGCTGGCTTACGCTCGAGCAGGCATCGCACCCAGGCGCCGGTCGCGGATGTATTGCTGTTGGCACGCCGTACCACCGAAGTGGCGCCGACGACTAGAAGCCTGCGCAGATAACCATCGCCCATCTTCGATATTCGGCCGAGACGGCCCTTGCCGCCGGAGGAGTTCTGGCGTGGCACCAGGCCGAGGAAGGCCGCAAACTGACGGCCGCTCTTGAAGACACCCGGATCCGGCACGCTGGCAGCCAAGGCTGTTGCGGTGATGACACCGACCCCGGGAATGGTCTCGAGACGCTGACTGGTCTCGTCTGCGCGGTGCCAGAGCATGAGCTGGCGTTCGAGCTTGCGGATCTCGTCGGTAAGACTGTCGAGCTGACTGGCCAGGCTTTCGAGAGCGATCCCGGCGATCCGCGGTAGTCCCGGCACCTCGCCTGTCCGTATCGCCCTGATCAGGGTCAAAAGCTTTTGAGGTCCCTGGGCCGTGATGATGCCGAACTCGGCCAGATGGGCGCGCACGGCGTTGAGCGTCATGGTGCGTTGGCGCATCAACAGGTCGCGTGTCCGGTGCAGCATCAACACGCCCTGACGTTTCGCGCTCTTGATCGGAACGAAGCGCATGTGAGGCCGCGTCACCGCCTCGCAGATAGCTTCCGCATCGGCCGCATCATTCTTCTGTCGTTTGACATATGGCTTCACATAAGCAGGCGGGATAAGCCGCACATCATGGCCGAGCGCGCCAATCTCGCGAGCCCAGAAGTGCGCCGTCGCACAGGCCTCCAGTCCAATCAGGCAGGGTCGAAGTTCGCGCAGGAAATCGAGAACGGCCGACCGGCGAAGCTTCTTGCGAAAGACAACCTCGCCCTGCGCATCTACACCGTGAAGCTGGAACACCGACTTGGCCAGATCGATCCCGATGGTTGTAACATTCATATCGGACGGCTCCTTCCCATGGTTGGTTCATGACAACACCAACATGGCACATCGCGATGCCGGCGGTCGGGGCCGTCCACCCCATCAGTCTAATGCGAACTAGTCTCCAATAGTCCCGGAACAGGGGTTCTTTAGGCTGCCAGTTGGCGCCACGCGGCCAGGGCAGCGGAGGGGTTTTCTTTGGATATGGATCTTCGGTTGAGGTGACGGTCGAGATCGAAGTGGTTATGGATCGAGGCGTGGGCGGAGGCGAACTTCTGCAAGGTCCTGATGTCCCTGAAGCGGGCCATGGCGCCCTCTCGTCGTCGGAGGGGTTGGTGGGAGTTTTCGGCTCTATTGTTGAGCCAGCGGCCGCAGAGTTGACGGCACTCGACACCGATCTCATTCATCGCAGCGCCTTAGGAGGGCAGGCGGTCGGTCACGATGGCTTCGGGCCTGTCGTAGCGCTTCATCGCACGCTTGAGAAACGCCAGCGCCGCCTTGCGATCGCGGCGCTTCGTGGCGAAGACCTCCAGCACCTCACCTTCGTGATCGACGGCTCGCCAGAGATAGTGCGTCTCGCCATTGATCTTCACGAAGACTTCGTCCAGATGCCAGCGCCATTGCGGAACAGCCCGCAAGCCTTCTACCAGTCTCCTTCTGATCTCCGCAGCAAACATGGGTCCGAAGCGGTTCCACCAGAACCGCACAGTCTCGTGGCAGATATCAATCCCGCGTTCGAAGAGCAGGTCCTCGACTTGCCGCAGCGAGAGGGGATAGCGGATGTAGAGCATCACCGTGAGGCGGATTACCTCCGGCGAGCTGTTGAAATAGCGGAACGGATTTCGCATCGCCGGAGGCTACGGACGGGCTCCGTGTCCCTCAAGCCAATTTGCTTTGACACCGCCCTGAAGACTATCCGGGTTGATCAGGGCCCCAAGTTCATCTTCAAGGATCTCGATCTTTGGGCATGGAGCAAAGGCGTGACGTTGGACTTCTGGAGGCCTAGCAAGCCGACCGACAATGCATTCGTAGAGCCTTTCAATGGCAAAGTTCGGGCGGAATACATCGACCAGAACTGGTACCTATCGCTGGACGATGCCAAGTCGAAATGCGGGGTTTATGGGAGAGATTACAACGAAGATCGACCGCATAGCGCCATCGGCAATAAGACGCCGATGGAGCTAATGAAATCTGTCGGGCAAGCCAGCTGCCCGACGGCCTAGATGACGGGAAGTTCCGCCTCAGGCCGGTCCAGCGTTGGGGGCAAGCACACACTCTATGTGTGTTCCCGTGCTCATGGCCCCGCTATACGGGGGCGATTCACACAATGAAAAAAAGGGCCCCCGGCTGTGGCGCTCGACCGAATGAGGTTGGCCCATTGAACTAGTACACATGTGGCACTATATCAGACTTTAACAGTAAAACGCAGCCCTCAGGTAACGGCAGCGCGCGGGCGGTTACCCGTAGCGCAAGCCGGGCCTAAGGCAGCCGTTGGACTGAGATGCTACATGGCGCTCGGTATCGTAAATACCGAGCACGCCGTTCCCCAGGTAGCTAAAGGAGCCAAGGAGCACCTGGGGGCCGACGCTGGTCCTGCCTCCCCACCGGAGGCGATGCTTAAGAACGATTTTCAGTGTCGTTTTTAAGTATCGCCCCCACGGGGAGACAGGATCGGTGCGTCTTAAAGAGCCGGCGGCGCCTGCCGCCATTATTCCCGAAAACTGGCACAAGAGACTGATACTCTCTCGCGAGCTTCGCGAATGGGCAAAAGTTTTTCTACCGCCAGATTACATCAAATGGCTCGTAATCCTGATTATCTCCTTGTATGTGGTGGGTCCTGCCATTTCGCCCTGTCAAGAGGGGCAAACCACACATTTTAGCCTTTCTTTCAGTGGGCTAAAGTACGACTGCGCGGCCGCAAAACAGGATCTGAACCAGACTCCCAAGACCGAGTCAGATGCGCGCTACCGCTTGGATCACTTAGAGACAGATTTCAATCGCGAGTTGTTGCGGAAAAACTCGGTCTTTACCGGAGACGAGAAAGGCAATCGCCAATATCCTGATCTTCGACGTCATCACCGGCCGCCTGCCGACTTGCATCGCACTACGAGCATTCGGCCCATGGTCGGGCGGAAGCATAGCGACCTTCCTGACCGACCCCCTTAGCTAAAAGGACCCCCGGTTTGCGCCGAAGGCCCTGCTCCCACCAATGCGCCGCAATCGATCCTAGGCGTTCTCGTAGCGCTGGTCGGCGGGCAGGCGCGGGCGGTTTCTTCGCCCAAAGCCGGACGCTGCCGTTCTTTTGGCCTAGCCTGGCCTCGTCTTATGGGATGGTTCGCCTCCACTTGTGGCGGATAGTGGATTTTTCCCTGTCGACGGAAGTGTGCTTGACCCGGTCTTTGGACCAAAAGGAGCGAGAAATGCCGGCTCCTTGTGCATCATCAGGCCAAGCATGCTTGGCCTGATGATTTGGCGAATTCGACCGGGGTCATGTGGCCGATCGCCGTGTGAGGCCTGATGGTGTTGTACTCCTCACGCCAAGCCTCGATCTTCGATCTTGCATCCTCCAGGCTCAGAAACCAAGACGCGTTCAAGCACTCATGCTGGAGGGCGCTACGCGCGCTGCTGCGCAGCTGTTAAAGGCCTCGATATAGACATTGTCCGTCGGCTTGCCGGGCCGAGAGAAATCCAAGACAACGGCCTTGGCATAGGACCAGAGGTTGAGATCCCGACTGACGAACACAGGGCCGTTGTCGAGACGTTTCCGCTTCGGGCAACCGTGTTCCTCGACGGCCTGGTCTAGGGTGTCGACCACATCGCAGAATTTGTAGCTGAAGCCCACCCCGAGTGCCGGGCTGACCTTGCTGAAAATATCGACGCTGGTCAGAACCCTGATACGCTGGCCGATGAACAGGTGATCGGCCATGAAATCCATCGCCCAGACCTCGCCTGGCGCAGAGGCCGGCCGGCGGTCATCGCGTAGCTTGGCGGAGACCCGGCGCTTCGGCGTCTTGCTGCGCATCTGCAGCCCCTCCTCGCAATAGAGCCGATAGGTCCGCTTGTGATTGATCCGCCAGCCCTCCCTCCGAAGGAGAACGTGGATCCGCCGGTAGCCGTAGCGCACCCGGGTCTCGGCGATCTCCCGAATGCGCTTGCGGAGAACGGCCTGCCCATCCTTGCGGGACTTGTAGTGATAGCTGGATTTGCTCGCTCGCAGCACCCGGCAAGCCCTGCGGATGCTGACCGCGTAGGCCGTCCGCAGAAAGTCCACCAGCTCCCGCCGGCGGGCAGGCCTCAGAGCTTTGAGCGGATGACCTCCTGGAGCATCTCCTTGTCGAGCGAGAGATTAGCCACCAGCCGCTTGAGGCGCTGCTTCTCCTCCTCGAGCTGTCGCAGACGCTTCATCTCTGACGGCATCAGGCCGCCGTACTTCTTGCGCCCCCTGTAGTGCGTCTGAACCGAGATCCCCGCCTTACGACAGACCTCCTCGACCGAGGTCCTCTCATCAGCCTGCCGCAGCATGAACGCGATCTGCTGCTCCGAAACCTCGACTTCTTCATCGCGAAAAGCCCTCCTAATCTCAAGCCAATCCATTCGGGCTTCTCTTGCTCGATTCGGCCCAGCTTTTCGGGGAGGGCACACATGATTATCTTTGTCTAAAGTGTGTCTGGGATACTTCGCTGTTGGGAGCATTCTGGCGTAACGTTCTGATCTAATTGGTGCCCCGAGCAGGACTTGAACCCGCAACCCCCTGATTACAAATCAGGTGCTCTACCAGTTGAGCTATCGGGGCCCTGGCGATCGGGCGCAAGATAGAGCCGCAGCCGCGCGGCCGCAACAGGTGCGCGGAGGCGGCCGGGCGCGGCTTGGCCCTCGGGCCGGCTTCCGGGCGCCCCGATCAGCCCAGGCTGGCGCCCAGGACGTGGCGGTCGCGGCCGACCACGTGGGTCGCCGAGCCGACGATCAGGGGGTCCGGCGGCCGCACGATGTGCGGGTCCTTGTTGGGGTAGGGCAGCGAATTGAGGAAGTGGAGCATGCAGTTGATGCGGGCCCGCTTCTTGTCGCTCGACTTGACCACGGTCCAGGGCGCGTCGGCCGTGTCGGTATAGAAGAACATGGCCTCCTTCGCCTCGGTGTAGTCGTCCCATTTCTTGAGGGACTCCCGATCGATCGGGCTCAGCTTCCACTGCTTCAGGGGGTCGTGCTGGCGCGCGCCGAAGCGCTTGGCCTGCTCGTCCTGGGTCACCGAGAACCAGTACTTAAAGAGGCGGATGCCGCTGTTGACCATCATGCGCTCGAGCTCCGGGGTCTGGCGCATGAACTCCAGGTACTCCATCGGCGTGCAGAAGTTCATCACCCGCTCGACGCCGGCCCGGTTGTACCAGGAGCGGTCGAAGAGGACGATCTCGCCGCAGGTCGGCAGGTGGCGGATGTAGCGCTGGAAGTACCACTCGCCGCGCTCCTGCTCGCTCGGCTTCTCCAGGGCCACGACCCGGGCGCCGCGGGGATTCAGGTGCTCCATGTAGCGCTTGATCGTGCCGCCCTTGCCGGCCGCGTCGCGGCCCTCGAAGATCATGACGATCTTCTGGCCGGTCTCCTTGACCCAGCGCTGGACCTTGAGGAGCTCGACCTGGAGCTCCTGCTTGTGGCGCTCGTAGACCTCCCGCTTCATCTTGTGCTTGTAGGGGTAGATGTCGCTCTGGAAATTCTCGCGCAGCTGCTCCGGATCCAGCGTCGCATGGGCCTCGGCCTCCGGATCCGCGCCGTTGCCGCCTTGCGGCTTGGGGCTGGTCTGAGCCTTTCTCGCCAGGCGCTTCCGGGACGTGCCTTTCGGCGCCGCCTTTGCCGCTTGCTTCGGCGCGGCCGTGGCCTCGGGCACTTGCTCCGCTGCGGCCTCGGCTGGAGCGGCGGCGTTGTTTTCGGCTTCCATTTGGCCTTCCCCCGGCATTGAAGACAACATAGACGCTGGCCTGCGGCGGACTCCGCGGCGCTTTGTCATCTTTCTGTAATATTTCCCGCGCCCGGTCTTTGAGATGGATCAATCGGCCGGCGCCGGCGCCGACCGCTGCTCCGGGCAGCGTGGGGAAGGCCTCAGTGGCCGGCGGCTTCCTTGACGTAGAGGCCGCCTTCCATGCCGACGAAGTAGGCGTCCAGCGCCGGGTTGTCGATCGGCCGGCCGGAGAGGTCCGGCTCCAAGTTGCGCTCGGCGACGTAGGTCATGTGGGAGGCGCTGTGGACCAGGACGTGATACCAGGGCCGGTCCCGCGGCGGGCGGGTCAGGGCCTGCCGGTCGTACCAGTCGCCGCTGGCCCGACAGGTCGCATCAACGTCGACGATGACACCCCGGTAGTGGAAGAGCTTGTGCCGGATCGGTTGTCCGACGCGAAAACGGGCGCGCGAAACGCGCACAGCCTCGACCCGCCCCTGCTGCAAAGGCTTCAAGAAATACCCCCTGTAATCCCGACCGCTTTGCCGCGGCATTTTTCTATGAAATGAAACATAGCACAGTCCGTGGCTACAGGGCACGTTCTGTGGCAGCAGGGCACAGGGTGCACACAAAATTGTTTCAGGGTCGCTGAAAGGAGCCTTGTTAGCATGATTGCTCCTTTACCAAGTTCTCCCGAGAGAGGTGGAAATGCCCTTTGGTTTTCGGCCCACGGCCCTCGGCCGCGTGCCCGTGGGACTTTGCGGGCTCGTCGCCCTGCTGCTCGCTGGATGCCAGTCCCCGCCCCCGTCGCCGGAACGCATTGCGGCCTACGAGCAGTACGTCGGTCGCTGGATCCAGGACTCGGAGGCCAATCTCGTCGCGTCTTGGGGGATCCCCGACAGCTCTCACGCCATGGAGACCGGCGGCCGGGTCATCGAATACCGGGCCCTGCTGGAAGACAACGTGGTCTGCATCACCCGCTTCACCATCGACAGCTTCGGGCGGGTCCAGAAGTCCTGGTATCGCGGCAGCCGCTGCGCGACTCCTGAAGGCGTCTAAGCCTCGCCTTGCCGCGCCTGCGGCCCGGCGCCAACCTCGACAGAGCGGGCCGCTGAGGCCCGCACCTTTCGGAACCCCGGATCCTGTTGCGGTGAGCTGTTCCAGTGGTGTCGTCCCGGGAAGCCCTCGGGTCCTTCGCCGACGGCCGCTATACCGGTGCGCCCAGGACAGGCCGCCGCGCGGCCGGGAGACGCCTGCCGAGCGCAAGTCCACTGTGATTGGCTCGGTTGGATCCGAGCGGTCTTTAACCGTCCTCCGAAGACGAGCCGGCATGGCGGGGCAGGCCGTCGGCCAGCTTCAGCCAGGGAAGCTGCTCGGCGACGTACACGTGGCCTAGGGGTTCGAGGCCCTCGGGTTCGTCCAAGGTGCAGAGCAGGAGGTGGATCTCCTCGGGCCAGCGTTTGCCTTCGTAGGCGATCGGGGTGCCGCAGGTGCCGCAGAAGGATCGGGTGACGCCGGGCGAGGAGGCGTAGCGGGCCGGCGCGCCTGAGGCGAAGGTCACCTGGCCGCGGGCGTAGCCGGCGTAGGTGACCAGCGCCGTCCCGGTCGTCCGGCGGCAGCTTTTGCAATGGCAATGGGCGACCCACAGGGGCTCTCCCTCGGCGAGATAGCGGATGGCGCCGCAGAGGCAGCCGCCGCTGCGTTGCCGCGCAGTCTGTCCGGTCATCTCGAACCTCCCGGATCTTTCCGTTTCCTGGCGCTTCAGCTTAGTGCCGCGGCGGTCCCCAGGTCGAGAAGGCCGTCGATCGCGAAGAATTCTCACCCGATGCAGGTTTGGCCGCTTTTCACCTCCGGTCCGAAAATGCTAAGCGTCAAAACCATTCGGTTGGGAAGGCCGTCAAAGGGGATTTCGGTCCGTGGCTCGGATCGCTTGATCCTGCAGGAAATGCCAGGAAAGGACCGATCCTCATGGCGATCGTGACCAAGCCCGATCTCTATGCCCAGCCCGCAGATGCCAAGCCGGCGGACCTGCGGCAGACCGGGCTCCATCCCGACTTCTGGTACCCGGTCGCGCGCTCCAGCAACCTGAAGCCGGGCAAGGTCCTGGCCGTGCAGTTTGCCGGCGATCCCATCGTCCTGGTCCGCGCCGCGGACGGCGGCTGCTTCGCCCTGGAGGACCGCTGCGCCCACCGTCAGGTGCCCTTGAGCAACGGGGTGGTCTGTCCCAAGGGGCTGCGCTGCGGCTATCACGGCTGGACCTACGATACCGAGGGGCGCTGCATCGAGATCCCCTACCTCGGCAAGGATCAGGAAACGGGGGTCCGGCGGCCCAACGGGGTGCGCTGCTATCCCTGCCGCGAGGCCTACGGTCTGATCTTCATTTTCCCCGGTGACATCGCCAAGGCCGAGACCACGGCCTTCCCGGAGATCCCGACCCACGGCAACCCGAAGTACAAGACCCGCTACTTGGACCGGCGGGTCGACTGCCACTACTCCTTCATGCACGAGAACCTGATGGACATGAACCATCAGTTCCTGCACCGCAAGCTGATGGGCGGCATCAAGACAATCTACCTGGGCAAGCGTAGCGGCGAGAACTGGGTCGAGGCCGACTACTCCTTCGGCCGGACCAGCGGCAAGCAGTCCTTCGGCGAGTGGTTCATCATCGGCAAGAAGGACAACGCCGAAGGCCGCAAGCGCCGGGACCTGATGACGATCCGCACCGAGTATCCCTACCAGGGCCTGAAATTCTGGACCGCCGGCAGCGAGACCCCGGCGCTCGACCTCTGGAACGTCTACATCCCGGTCGACAGGGAGCAGCGGATCAACCACACCTTCGGCATGATCATGGTCGAGAAGCCGCCGATCCCGGGGCTGATCCACCTGCTCTGGCCCTTCATCGTCTGGTTCACCGAGGGGATCTTCCGCGAGGACCGCTGGATCGTCGAACTGGAGCAGCAGGCCTACGACTCCCAGGGCGGCGACTGGAACAACGAGATCTTCCCGGTGATCCTGGCCCTGCGGGACCTCCTCGTCCGCGGCGGGGTGCCGCTGGATTAGCTAGAGTTAGGCCTCCCGACGCCACGATATCGGAGGCTGAACCTTGAGCGCGTTTTTCGACGATCGTATTTCGGATGTGTTGCTGAACTGGCTGATCAGCGGCTCGATCGCGGCCGTAGCGCTGATCCTGGCCTTCATTGCGCATTGGCTGTTGTTCTCCGGACTGGCACAGGTCACCCGCCGGACCGCCGCGCCCGTCGACGAGGCCGTCGTGCGCCACTCCCGGCGACCGGCGCGCTTGCTCTTTCTCCTCCTCGGGTTGTTCCTCGTGCTGCCCGGATTGCCGATTCCGGACGACGCGAGAGCGAGCGCACAACGGGTCTTGACGCTGGCACTCACCGCCGGCGTCGGTTGGCTCGCCTTCAGTCTCACGCGGATCATCAACGTCGTCGTTGCCGCCCGCTACGACGTCAGCGTGGCGGACAACCTCGCGGCCCGAGAGGCACACACGCGTGTTCGCGTCCTTCAGCGTATCCTGGCCGCTTTCATACTGGTCGTCACCGTCTGTCTGATCCTGATGGCGATCCCGAGCATTCGTCAGATCGGCGTGACACTCTTCGCGTCGGCGGGGATCGCCGGCATCGTCGCCGGCTTCGCAGCGCGTCCGGTGCTCTCAAACCTGATCGCCGGCATCCAGCTCGCCCTCACGCAGCCGATCCGCATCGACGATGTCGTCATCGTCGAGAACGAGTGGGGCTGGGTCGAGGAGATCCACATGACCTACGTGGTGGTGCGGATCTGGGACCTCAGGCGGCTGGTCGTGCCACTGTCCTACTTCATCGAAAAACCGTTTCAGAACTGGACCCGCAAGTCGGCCGATATCTTGGGGACCGTGTTTCTCCACGTCGACTACACGGTGCCGGTTCAGGAGGTTCGCGGCGCGCTGCATCGTATCCTCGAAGGCTCGCCGCTCTGGGATCACAAGGTCTGGAATCTCCAAGTCACCGGCGCGACCGACAAGACCCTGGAGCTGCGCGCCTTGATGAGCGCCCGGAACTCAGGGGACGCCTGGAATCTCCGCTGCGAGGTTCGCGAGGGGCTGATCGATTTCTTGCAGAAGAGCTATCCGGACGCTCTGCCGCGTTTGCGCGCCGAGCTCCCCGAACAGGGAGAGGGCCGCGGCATTGAGGGCGGCGCGGCGCCAACGCCCGGGCCGTCCGCCGCGAGCAGGCCCGCGGAGGGCGCCCAGGACCCCTCCGTCTTGGATCCCGAACACAAGGATAATACCAAGGGAAGGAAGTATTGACCTGTTTCATGGGCCTCATTGGCCGCCCGGGCAGGCGCGGTGCGCGGCGCGATGCGGGGCATCGGGCAAGCATCGCAACGCACCCGGGCGGCCAATGAGGCCCACCGAA
>JAAUXY010002693.1_pt1 | contig 48192 bp, 43 predicted proteins | sample 7278121 | NCBI WGS metagenome assembly JAAUXY01 (sample SAMN14350117, study PRJNA611818) | marine sediment metagenome | isolation source: surface marine sediment (1.8m) | place: French Polynesia: Moorea | collected 2018-08
GCATCCTGCTGCGCCATGCACAGTTTCGCGAGACCACGGTGGCCAGCGCCCTGCTCTATGCGGGCATGATCTGCTTCCTGTCCGGGGCAAGCTTCGTCTTCATTGAAATGATGGGGGTGCCACTCGAGTACTTCGGCGCCCTGTTTCTGACCACGGTGGCGGGCTATATCGGTGGCAGCGCGCTGAGCGCACGGCTGGCCATCCATCGCCGTTCAGAAACCGTGATGTGGCAGGGTGGCCTCGCCGCCACCGGGGGCGCGGTGCTGATGCTGGTCGGCCCACTGGTCTGGTTTCACCCGGCGAGCATTGTCGTGCCCATGGCACTGTACGTGGGTGGGGTGGGTATCGCACTGCCCCACGCCATGGCCATGGCGCTCAGGCCGTTCGCCGAGATGGCCGGCACCGCCTCGGCGCTGTTCGGCTTCATCCAGATGGGGCTGTCGGCTGTCGCCGGCGCCGTGGTCGGCGCCCTGCTTAACGATTCGCCGTTGCCGATGACCGCCGCAATCCTGCTCTGCAGCCTGCTATCACTGCTGCTGATCTGGCGCCTGCGACACGGGGATATGGCATACTAGCGACCTTCCCTTGAAGGACCCTGACATGGCCGCCCAGGACGTCACCTCGCTGATTGGCAATACCCCGCTGCTGTACCTGCGCGAGGCCTCGGAGCGCACGGGCTGCAAGATCTATGGCAAGGCCGAATTCCTCAATCCGGGCAGCTCGGTCAAGGACCGCACCGCGTTGGGCATCCTGCGCGACGCCGAGGAGCGCGGCGCGATCTCACCCGGGGGTACCGTGGTAGAAGGCACCGCCGGCAATACCGGTATTGGCCTGACCCTGCTGGCCAATGCCCTGGGCTATCGCAGCGTGGTGGTCATGCCGGTCACCCAAAGCAAGGAAAAGATCGAGACCCTGGAGCTGCTGGGCGCAGAGCTGCACCTGGTGCCGGCGACTTCCTACTCCGATGAAAACCACTATATCCATACCGCTGGTCGCCTGGCGGAAAAGCTCAATGCCAGCTCCGACCGGGGCGCTTTCTGGGCCCAGCAATTCGACAATCTGGCCAACATGCGCTTTCATGCAGCCACCACCGGTAGCGAGATCTGGGAGCAGACTGAAGGCAAGGTCGATGGCTTTATCTGCGCCGTCGGCACCGGCGGCACGCTGGCCGGCGTGTCCAATGCGCTCAAGGAGCACAACCCGGAGGTCAAGATCGGCATCGCCGATCCCGAGGACGCCTCGCTATACAACTACTACGCCCACGGCGAGTTGAAGCCCGGTGAAGGCAGCTCGATGATGGAAGGCATCGGCATCAACCACATCACCGAGAATATAGCCCAGGCGCGAGTGGATCACGCCTACCAGGTATCCGACGCCGAGGCCCTGCCCTGGGTGTTCAACCTGCTCAAGCACGAGGGGCTGTGCCTGGGCGGCTCCTCAGGCGTCAACATCGCCGGCGCGGTGCGGATGGCGGAGGAGCTGGGGCCCGGCCATACGATTGTCACCATCCTCTGCGACTACGGCAATCGCTACCAGAGCAAATTGTTCAATCCCGCCTACCTCCGCAACCGCGGCCTGCCCACCCCGGATTGGCTGGAGATCTAGCCAGGGCGCGGCCAGCGCCGCGACAGCAAAACACACTCTCAGGAACAGGCCATGAAGATCGGCATCATCTGCGGTAGCCACCGCGAGAACTCTCAAAGTGAAAAGGTGGCGCGCCACATCGAACGCGCCCTGGTCGAGCAGGGCCACTGCGACGAGACCTGGCTCTACCTGCTCGCCAGCAACCCACTGCCGCTGTGGGACGAGGGTATCTGGGAGGGCGATCCCGCCTGGCAGGAACGCCTGGCGCCGCTCTCGGAGCAGCTTTCATCCTGCGACGGTTTCGTGGTGGTGTCCCCCGAGTGGCACGGCATGGCGCCGGCGGGACTGAAAAACTTCTTCCTGGTATTCACCGGTGGGGGCGAGCTCGCCCACAAACCGGCGTTGATTGTCACCGTGTCGGTGGCCGACGGCGGCTCCTTCCCGGTGGCTGAACTGCGCATGAGCAGCTACAAAAACAACCGCCTGTGCTATCTGCCGGAGCACCTGATCATTCGTTACGTGGACACGGTGTTCAATGACGATCCGGCCGAGAACAAGGCCAGTGCGCAGGAATACTTCGAGGCGCGGCTGACCTACTGCCTGCGCCTGCTCAGGGAATATTCGAAAGCGTTTGTGGGTATCCGCGACAGCGGTGCCGCCAGTCTCGAGAACTACACCAGCGGCATGTAGCCGCCGTGCTTACTCAGCTGAGGCGCTGTTACCACCGGCGGCGGCACGTTCAAGCGCCACCAGGTAATCTGCGATCTTCAGCATATTGGCCTGGCTGCCGGCCTTGCGGGTGGTGATGCGATACTTGCCCGCCACCATCATCTCCGGGGTGCCGCTGATGCGTGCGCCCTTGGCGCGGGCGCCGGCCTGGCGCACCTGACTACCGACGCCGAAGGAGCGGTAGGCCTTGTTGAAGTCTTCGGCGCTCACGCCGTTGGCGACAAAGATCTTGCGGATTTCGTCTTCGCTGGCAAGGCGGTTGCGATCGATATGCATGGCCGCGAACAGTGCGCCATGCAGCGTGTCCAGCACACCCAGAGCCTCGGCCGCGTAGAAAGCCTTGGCGTGGGGCTCCATCGGCGCGCTCCACACGGCGGGAGAGGGAACCAACACCACGTCGTCTGACTGCTGCTTCTTCCACTGGGTGAGCAGGGGCTCGAAGTTGTAGCAGTGGCCGCAGCTGTAGGCAAAGAACTCAACGACCTCTATCTTGTCACCGCTGCGGGTGGATACCGCCGGTGAAATGACGTCGTAGTGCACACCCTCCCGGAACTCCTGAGCCAGGGTCGGCAGGCTGAACAGGGTAAACGCCAGGGCTGTAAGGAACTTCTTCATGATCTGTCTCCCGATCAACTCTCTCTAGACCACACTCTTCCGACTACTAAAGCCAGGGCAAAGTTCAGCTGCTCAGAGCTCAATACAGACCCGCGATGAAGTTGGCTACCGCATCGATCTCGTTGTCCGTCATGCGGTAGGCCACATCACGCATGAAGCGTGCATCGCCGTCGTTGGTGCGGCCATTGGGGTTTTCTTCCAGGGTATTTTCCGCGCCCGTCCGCCACTTGCGCAGCTGGTCGGCGATGTATTCCTTGTGCTGGCCTGCGAGCTTGGGCCAGCCGGCGGGAGCATTACCTGCACCGGTGGCACCGTGACAGGCGCTACAGGCGGCAACACCGGTCTGGGATACACCGGCCCGGTAGACCTTGGCGCCCAGGGTCAGCAGCTTGTCCTCGGCCTGGCCAGGGGTGGTTGCCTGGCTGGCGTAGTAGGCCGCGACATCGGCGATCTGCTCGTCGGTGTAGTTGTCGACCTGGCCGATCATGGTCGGCACCGGGCGACGTCCATCGCGGATGTCCTTGATCTGCTTGATCAGGTAGGCCTCGTTCTGGCCGGCGAGCTTGGGGAAGGTAGGTACGATGCTGTTGCCATCTTCGTTGTGACAGGCAGCACAGGTGACCGTCAGCGCCTTGCCGGCGGCAGCGTCGCCTGCCAGCGCGTTGGCGCTGAGGCTGGCGAGAATGACGAATGCGAATGTGAACTTGTTCATTGGTTTTCCGACTATTTCCGTGAATTCGTGGGTAGCAGCAAACGGTGCGCCTACTGGGGTTTTGCCATGTACTCAATCAGCGCCTTGTAGTCTTCGGGGCTGCAGTTGAAGCACATGCCCTTGGGCGGCATGGCGTTGAGGCCGGTCTGTACGTTGGTAACCAGGGTGTCCATGCCCTTGGCGAGGCGAGGTTCCCACTGTGCAACATCACCCGTTTTGGGTGCGCCGGCGGCACCGGCCGCATGGCAGACAGCGCAGCTCTTGACGTAGAGCTCCTCCACTTTCCCGCTCTCATCGGCGAGGCCGTGGCCTGACAACAGCGTCAAGGCCGCTGCCAGAAGGACTTTTGTGCGAGTCTCCGTCATCAATTTCACCTTTGGACCGGGATGTACGCGCCTGCAAATGCCTGGCGCTGTGCTCAGTTGCCCTGAAAAAAGCTGTGGCATTATATACGACATGACAGACCCAAAAAAGTCGATGCAGGACGCCCCAAACGGGGCTGCAAAGCCGCCAAATTACCGGGCCGCGAGCTATATGACCAGCGCCAGCCAGGCCAGCCAGTGCCCGGCCGACGAGGGCTGGGAAGTGGCGTTCGCCGGACGCTCCAACGCTGGCAAGTCCAGCGCCATCAACAGCCTCACCGGCAACAGCAAGCTGGCCCGAACCTCAAAGACACCGGGGCGCACCCAGCTGCTGAATTTTTTCAGCCTGTCGGCGGAGCAGCGGCTGGTGGACCTGCCCGGCTACGGCTTCGCCCGGGTGCCGGAAAAGGTGAAGCTGGAATGGACCCGCCTGATTGAGAAGTACCTGCAGCAGCGCCGCTCGCTGCGCGGACTGGTGCTGCTGATGGACGTGCGCCACCCGCTGCAGCCTTTTGACCGCATGATGATCGACTGGGCCACCGCTGCCCATATGCCGGTGCACATCCTGCTGACCAAGGCTGACAAGCTGAAAAAGGGCCCGGCCAAGAGCAGCCTGATGAAGGTGCAGGGTGAACTGGCAGGGCATGCCGGCCTGGTCAGCGCCCAGCTGTTCTCCGCCCTCAAGCACACCGGCCTCGACGAACTTCGCACCGTCCTCAACGCCTGGCTAACCGACACCTCCGTCCTCGACGACGAAGATAGCGATACTGACGTCGAGGACTGAATTTAGAACAAAACTATTCGAGGAGAGTGTGGCTAAACAGGTGACCTAGCGCCTCCGAAGCAGTTCAAACGCTGGAAAATGAGCGGTTTTAAAAATGAAAACGCCTCGGCTGCGGGGTTGCGTGCAGCCGAGGCAAACATCGTCTCTGGGGAAAGTGAGACGTGGCGACCGGGGCCGGCCGCCGTGACATCGCGTCACACTTACTGTGACCCGGACCGCGCCAGGAAGTTCCCTGGATTTTCCGCCGACCTCAAAAGGCTGGCCTAGTGCGCCTCGTCCCAGTTACCGCCCACACCGGCCTCTACCAGCAGCGGCACATCCAGATCAGCGGCGGCGCCCATTTCCTCGCAGAGGCGCGAGCAGACTTCGTCGACCGCGGCGTCAGCCACTTCCAGCACCAGTTCGTCGTGCACCTGCATGATCATGCGCGCATCCACGCCACTGTCTCGCAACCAGCCATCTACCCGCAGCATCGCGCGCTTGATGATATCCGCCGCCGTCCCCTGCATGGGGGCGTTGATAGCGGTGCGCTCGGCGGCCTGCACCCGCATTTTGTTCCTGGCGTTGATCTCCGGCAGGTAAAGGCGACGACCAAACAGGGTTTCCACGTAGCCGCGATCGTGGGCCAGGGCGCGGGTATCGTTCATGTAGTCCTGTACGCCCGGGTAGCGCTGGAAATACAGGTCGATGTACTCCTGGGCTTCGTTGCGCCCCAGGTGCAGCTGGCGCGCCAGGCCGAAGGCCGACATGCCGTAAATCAGCCCGAAATTGATGGCCTTGGCCTTGCGACGCTGCTCATCGGATACCTCGTCCAATGCCGTCTCGAACACCTCTGAGGCGGTGGCCCGGTGCACGTCCAGGCCCTCGCGGAAGGCGGTCACCAGACCGTCGTCACCGGACAGGTGCGCCATGATGCGCAGCTCGATCTGTGAATAGTCTGCCGCCACCACCCGGTAACCCTGCGGTGCCACAAAGGCCTGGCGGATGCGCCGGCCCTCGGCGGTGCGAATGGGAATGTTCTGCAGATTGGGGTCCGACGAAGACAGCCGTCCGGTTGCCGTCACCGCCTGGTGGTAGGAGGTATGGATACGGCCGGTGTCAGGGTTGATCATGGTCGGCAGCTTGTCGGTATAGGTCGACTTCAGTTTCGACAGGCTGCGATGCTCGAGAATAACCTTGGGCAGCGGGTAGTCCAGCGCCAGTTCCTGCAGCACTTCCTCGGCAGTGGACGGAGCGCCCTTGGGCGTCTTGCGCAGCACCGGCAGTTCCAGCTTCTCGAACAGGATTTCGCCGAGCTGCTTGGGCGAGCCGAGGTTGAATTCACCCCCTGCCAGCTCATAGGCGTCCTGCTCGAGCTCGTGCATGCGGCTGCCGAGTTGCTTGCTCTGTCGGTCGAGCTGTTCGCGGTCCAGCAGTGCACCGTTGCGCTCGATACTGGACAGCACTGGCACCAGCGGGATTTCGATATCCTCAAACACCGAGCGCAGGCTCGGCTCCTGCGCAAGCTTCGGCCACAGGGTTTCGTGCAACCGCAGGGTGATGTCGGCGTCCTCGGCCGCGTAGGGCCCGGCATCCTCGACCTTGATCTGGTTGAAGGTGAGCTGCTTGGCGCCCTTGCCGGCGATATCCTCGAAGTGCACGGTACTGTGGCCAAGGTACTTGAGCGCCAGGCTATCCATATCGTGGCGAGTACCGGTGGAGTCCAGCACGTAGGATTCGAGCATGGTGTCAAAGCCAATGCCGCGTAGCGCGATACCGTGGTTCGCCAGCACACTGGCGTCGTACTTCAGGTTCTGGCCGAGCTTGATCCGCGCCGGGTCTTCCAGCAGCGGTTTGAGCCGCGCCAGGCAGTCATCGCGATCGAGCTGCTCGGGAGCGCCCAGGTAATCGTGGGCCAGGGGCAGGTAGGCGGCCTTACCGGCTTCCACAGCGAAGGACACGCCGACGATGCGGGCCTGCATATAGTCAAGGCTGGTGGTCTCGGTATCGAAGGCAAACAGCTCTGCCTGCTCGAGGTCGGCAAGCCATTCGTCAAAGCGCTGCTGGCTGGTGATGATCTCGTAGTCGCCAGCTTCGGTGGCCGCCGCCGCGGTGTTCGCCTCACCCGCCTCGCCACCGCTCTGTAATTCCTCGATCCAGCCCTTGAACTCAAGGGTCTTGAACAGCTCAAGCAGGCGCTCCTGGTCGGGGGTCGCGTTGGCGAGCTCGCCAACGTGAACCGGCAGGTCGACATCGGTCTTGATGGTGGCGAGCTGGTAGGACAGGTAGGCGGCGTCTTTTTCGGATTCCAGCTTGGCGCCCATGGTCTTGGCGCCGCGGAATTCGAGTTCCGCAACCTTGTCGAGATTGGCGTAGATGTCGTCCAAACCACCGAGGCCGTTGAGCAGGGCCAGCGCAGTTTTCTCGCCGACACCGGCCACACCCGGAATGTTGTCGACCTTGTCACCCATCAAGGCCAGAAAATCGATGACATGCCCGGGCGGGATGCCGAACTTGTCCTGCACGCCGGCCACGTCCATCACGGTATCGGTCATGGTATTGACCAGCGTTACCCGGTCGTTGACCAGCTGCGCCATATCCTTGTCACCGGTGGATACCACCACGTCGCGATCCCTGGCCTCGGCTTCCGCTGCCAGCGTGCCGATCACATCGTCGGCCTCGACGCCCTCGATAATCAGCAGCGGCAGGCCCATGGCCTCGACGATCTGGTGAATCGGTTCGACCTGCTCGCGCAACTCGTCGGGCATGGGCGGGCGGTTGGCCTTGTACTCGGGGTAGATGTCATCGCGGAAGGTCTTGCCCTTGGCATCGAAGACCACGGCGATCGTGGACTCCGGGTAGTCCTTCTGCAGGCGCCGCAGCATGCTGGTGACGCCCTTGACCGCCCCCGTGGACAGGCCGCTGGAGTTGGTCAGGGGCGGCAGCGCGTGGAATGCGCGGTACAGGTAGGAAGATCCGTCGACCAGAACGACCGGTGCCGTCATCTCAGAGATCCCACACCACGCGGACGGAACGGTAGGTGACCTTCATTTTCGCCAGATCCAGCGGCGCCTTGAAGAAACCGTGGTAGTCGCCGCGCGGGTTGATGAGCACCACGTTGGCACTGTGGTCCACCAGGTAGTTGTCGTCTTCACCCGGCACTTTGCGGAACGGCGTATTCAGCGCCGTGGCGAAGCGGTGGATGTCCAGGAACTCACCAGTCACGCCGGTAAAGCCCGGGTCGAAATAGGGTACGTACTCGGCGAGGCGCTCGGGGGTGTCGCGGGCCGGGTCGACGCTGACCATCACCACACGGGTATCGCCGTGCTCCGGCAATCCCTCGAGCTCACCCATGAAGCGCGCCAGGAAGGCCATGGTGGTCGGGCAAATATCCGGACAGTAGGTAAAACCGAAGAACACCAGCGTCCACTGGCCCTTGAGGCTCTCCGCGGAAAACGCCTGGCCGCGATGGTCTACCAGCTCGAACTCCGGAAGGGCGCGCGGCGTTTCGAACATGAAGGCGCCATTGATCTTGAGCTCGCTGTTGGTCATTACCCGCGGCTTCTGTACCTGGTAGACAAAGCCCGCCACGATCACACCGATCAGCAACAACAGGCCCACTACCGTGAGCTTGATATTGCGGTCGCGGTTGTCTGTGACGGCGACGCTGGTCATAGCGACGCCACCGGGAACAGGTAATGGTCAACCAGCATCACGACAAATAGCAGCATCAGGTAGGTGATGGAGAACTTGAAGGTGTCGATGGCCGCCTTGCGATCGTCGCCCCACATCAGGCGCCCGGCATGCCACAGGAAGCGGCCGCCCAGCAGCACGGCGCCAGCCAGGTACAGTGGACCGCTCATGCGGGTCACGTAAGGCAACAGGGTGATGGCAAACATGATCAGCGTATACAGCATGATATGCAGCTTGGTGAAGGCAACGCCATGGGTCACCGGCAGCATGGGAATGTCCACCGCGGCGTATTCCTCGCGCCGGTGAATAGCCAGCGCCCAGAAGTGCGGCGGCGTCCAGGCAAAAATGATCAGTACCAGCAGCAGCGCGTGGCCATGAATTTCGCCGGTCACCGCGGTCCAGCCCAGCAGCGGTGGCGCTGCCCCGGCCAGGCCACCGATAACAATATTCTGGGGCGTGGCCCGCTTCAGGAACACGGTATATATCAGCGCGTAGCCGAGCAGGGATGCCAGCGTCAGCCAGGCTGTAAGCGCGTTTACATGGGCCAGCAGCAGGTACATGCCGGCGACGCCCAGGCCCAGCGCGAAGAAGACCGCCTGGGGAACGCCTACCCGGCCCTTGGCCAGTGGACGGTTGCGCGTGCGCGCCATGACCTGGTCAATACGCTGGTCCACCAGGTGGTTGATGGCGGCGGCGGAGCCGGCGCACAGGGCGATGCCCAGGTTGCCGAACACCAGCGCCTGCCAGGGCACCATGCCAGGAACCGCCATGAACATGCCGATCACTGCGGTCAGCAGCATCAGCGCCACCACCTTGGGCTTGGTCAACTCCAGGTAGTCTTCCCACCCGGCCTGTTGCAGCGCCTGTTCCACTAACTGCTTCCCAGGGCCGCCCCGGCCGCCAGCGCTTCGTTATTCGCCACGGCAACGTTGGCGGTGGCCTTGCTGCGCGCTGTCACCAGGTAATAGTTGACAGTAACCATGCTCATCAGCAGCAACGCGCCAACGGCGTTGTGGGCGGTAGCCACCCAGACCGGGAACTGGAAGACGATATTGCCAAGGCCCAGCAGTAGCTGCAGGCACAGTATGGAGCCGGTGGCACGGCCCAGGCGCCGCAGGCTGGAGAGCGGGTCGCGCAACAGGCGCAGGCTCAAGGCTCCAACCACCAGCAGGGTAATAATCGCGCCGATGCGGTGACTCATATGGATGGCGACCCGGGCCTCATTGGTCATGGTGCCACCCAGGTAGTTGGGGCCCACCTGCTGGAACACATCAAAGCCCGCAGCAAAGTCCATCGACGGCACCCACTGGGCCTGGCAGGTGGGCAGGTCGGGACAGGCCACCGCTGCATAATTGGAGGTTGTCCAGCCGCCCAGGGTGATCTGCGCCACCACCACCAGCAGGGCGATCGCCGCCAGCGGCTTGATGCGCGCCAGCCGTGCAGTGCCCTCCGGTCCCAGCTCCCAGCTGTGGTTGTTGAGCCGCAGTGTGAGCAGCCACAACAGGCTGATGGTGGTAAAGCCGCCCAACAGGTGGGCGGTGACGACCTGCGGCCAGAGCTTCAGGGTCACGGTCCACATCCCGAACATACCCTGCAGGATGACAAAGCCCAGCAGGAACAGCGGCAGCTTGAGCGGCTGGCCTGGGCCGCGGTGGCGCCATGCCAGGGCGGCGATTGCCAGCACAATGGCGCCGAGGGTTGTCGCCAGATACCGGTGCACCATCTCCGGCCAGGTCTTGTCGAGCTCCACCGGTGCATCCGGGTAGGCACGGTTGGCGTTGGCGATTTCCTCGGCGTCATTGGGCCACAGAACATGTCCATAACAGCCCGGCCAGTCCGGGCAACCCAGGCCGGCGTCAACCAGGCGGGTAAAGGCGCCGAGGATGATCACCGACATGGCAAAGCACACGCCAAACAGGGCCAGCCGGAATACGGGTTTGCGTTGATCAGGGGTATTGAACATAGCTCTTTCGTCTTACCGCTCAGTGTGTGCGGGCACTGTATGCAGCCCGTCAGCCGCTGCTGTTCTTCAGCAGAAACTTGAGATCGGCCATGATGTCCTTGCCGTCCGCCTCGGCCGTGTAGCCCAGGATCACCCAGCCCTGCGGGTCAACCACGAAATAGGCCGGCGCAGGCGCCTCATTGCCGCCGCCGGCTGCCGCTCGAGCGCTCGCCTCGCGCAGGGTTTGCCCGGCGGGTGCGGAAGTATACAGGAGATTGAGCTTCGGGTAGTCCCCGGCCAGGGTCCCCAGGGGATTGTCGCCAGGTGCCGCGCCCTCGGCCAGGAAGACGCGCTCGATGCGGTTGGTGTACTTGCCCATGGCGGTATGAATCTGGCGCGTGTAATAGACCAGGTGGGCACAGGCCTCATCGCAGGAGTCACTGCCGACAACCATGATGCGCCACAGGGGCTGTCCGGCCTGTGCCTGGAAGGCCTGCCCGGCCTCGTTCCGGACACCCAGGTCGGCAATGGCCACCGGTGGGGACAGCAGGCTGCCCTTGTTGGCGGTGCCCAGCACCCCGACCAGGTCGAGGCGCCCGCTGGCCACGTAATACCAGAGCCAGGTGGAAGCCAGGATGATGATTACGGGGGTGCCGGCGATTAGCAGCAGTGCCATGCGGTTTTTCTGGGTCTGGTCTGTCACTGTTGTTCCTGTTTCCGTGTGTTCTTGCGTGCCTGCCAGAGCTCCGACAGGTTGGTACTTCTCCAGAGTGCGAAAAGAGCCAGCACCCCCGCCATGGCAAACCACTGGGCGGCATAGGCCTCGTGCTTTTCCGGCTGCACGTTGACCAGAGGCCAGTCGGCCAGCAATGCAGCCGGGCTGTCGGCATCGAGACGCACCGTGTAGGGCCAGGCCGACTCGCCGAGCATCTCTGCCATGGCCGAGGTATCCAGCGCCTGCACCAGCCGTGGCCAGTTGGCGTCGCCGGCGATGGCACCGATCGTGAAGCTCTCGCCTGGCGGCACGTACACGTAGCCCGACAGCAGCTGTGGGCCGGGTATCGGGGTCACCTCGGGCAGGCTCTGGCGATAGGGGTCCGCCGCCAGCCAGCCGCGATTGACCAGCACCAGTTCGCCGCCAGCCAGGCGCAGCGGAGCAATTACCTCGACCCCGTAGCGACCCTCGCGAATTCGGTTGTCGAGCAGGAAATCGCGGCCCGGCAGGAACTCGCCCGCCAACAGCACACGACGATAGGTCAGTGCCTGCGGATCCCGCGGCAGGTCCTCTACTGGCACCGCATCCAACGCCCGCTGGTGCTGCCAGCGCTCACCGATGGCGCGCTTCTCGTCGGCGCGCCCCAGCTGCCAGTTGCCCAGAACGCAGAAAAGCGGCACCAGCAGCAGGGCGAAGGCTGCGGTTCGCCACTCGATATCCCAGCGCAGGCGCGGGTTCTGTGTTGCTGTGCCGGGCATGGGCTTTCGCTATACTGTGACGCCCCCCCGAGAGGTCGTCATGTTCCTAAAATTCCTTATCGTTGTGCTCCTGCTGGCATTGCTGGCCAGCCTCGGCACCGGCTTCTACTTCCTGATGGTCGACCAGGGTGACACTCGCAAGCGTCGGCTTTTCAATTCCCTGGGGATACGGTTGTCGCTGGCCGTCGCCCTGATGGTTGTCATCGTCTACGGTGTCAGCTCAGGCAAGTTGAAATCCCAGGCTCCCTGGGAGCGGCATGCAATGGCGGGGGAATCAGTGCAGTCCCCGGCGGATGCCAACACCGGGGACCGCTAGCTCGTCAGAGTAAGCCGTCAGAGAATATAGACGAACAGGAACAATCCCACCCACACCACATCAACGAAGTGCCAGTACCAGCTGGACGCTTCAAAGCCAAAGTGGTCGTCCGACGTAAAGTGACCGTGGCGCACCGAGCGAATCAGCTGGATCAGCAGCATGGTCATACCCATGGCCACGTGGAAGCCGTGGAACCCCGTGAGCATGAAGAAGGTCGAGCCATAGATACCTGAATTCAGTGTCAGGCCGAAGTGCGCGTAGGCCTCGTAATATTCCACGTACTGGATGTACAGGAAGATCAGCGCCAGCGTGACGGTAATGCCCAGCCATAGGTTGAACTGCTTGCGATCGCCCTTGAGCAGGCCCAGGTGCGCGATGTGTACGGTAACGCTGGAAGACAGCAGGATGATGGTATTCCACAGCGGCAGCCACTTGTACCAGGCGCTGACTTCAGAGAATGCCATGCTGGTGCCCGGAGAAACAAACTCACCGTTGTTGGCAATCACCTGACCGGCAACGCCGCCGACCGCTTCCTGCGGCGTTTGCTTCATTGGCCAGTCAAACTCGAAACCACTCCAGAGCAGGTGGTTCATGGCGCCTGCGTCGCCCTCGCCTGCGAGCCAGGGACCCACCAGTACCCGCACGTAGAACAGCGCGCCGAAGAAGGCGAAGAAGAACATGACTTCCGAGAAGATGAACCAGAACATACCCAGCACATAGGATTTCTTGAGTTGGCCGGAATTCATGCCCGCCAGGTTCTCGCGGATCGTGGAGCGGAACCAGACAAACAGGGTGGCGATAAACCAGAACAGGCCGGCAATGAGGATGCTCCAGGAGCTGGACTCCGCGCCCGGCTCGCCGAAGGTCATGTCATTGAGGACGTTGGCCGCCCCGAAAATGCTGGTAACCAGGCCGATGGTGGCGCTGATCGCCATGCCGCTTTTTTCTGGCACGTAATATTCTTCGTGTGCGGCAGTGTCTTGCGTTGCCATTGAAATCTCCCCGTTAGCGTGACGCGACTGCGCCGGACGCCATTTCAGTAATATCAAACATTGTGTAGGACAGGGTTATTGTCCTTATATCCCGCGGCAGGTCCTGGTCGACAATAAACTGCAGCGGCATCTCGGTGCTTTCCAGTCCGTCCAACGGCTGGTTGTTGAAACAGAAGCACTCTGTCTTGTGGAAAAATTCTGCGGCCCGCGCCGGTGACACGCTCGGGATCGCCTGGGCGACCATGGCCTCCGGGCGCGGGTTGCGCGCCAGGAACACCGTGTCGTTCACCGCACCCGGGTTGACCTTCATCATGGTCTGCGAGGGGCGAAACTCCCAGGGCATGCCGTCACTGTTGGTGGCAATGAACTGGATGGTGATCTCGCGGGCCTCGTCGACCTGGATGCTGGCGGCTTCGTAACGCTGGCCGCTGGTTTTGCCGTTAATGCCCAGGGCATCACACAGCACGTTGTACAACGGAACCATCACCACGAACACAAAGGAGAACATCAGCACCACCACCGCGGCCATCTTGGCCACGGTGAGGGCAACCGGGTTGTCTCCGAACAGGCGCATTGAGCTTTAGCGGACCTGCGGCGGCGTGGAGAAGGTGTGGAAGGGCGCCGGGGTCGGTACCGTCCACTCCAGGCCTTCCGCGCCTTCCCAGACCTTTTCGTCGCTGACCGGCTTGCCGCCAACGATGGTGGCAATCACGTTGTATAGGAACAGCAACTGGGAAGCGCCATAAATGAACGCACCAATCGAGCTCATCATGTTGAAGTCAGCAAACTGCAGCGCGTAGTCCGGAATCCGGCGCGGCATGCCGGCGAGGCCCACGAAGTGCTGCGGGAAGAAGGTCACATTGAAGCCGATGAACGAGATCCAGAAGTGGGTTTTGCCCATGGTCTCGTTGTACATCTTGCCGCACCACTTGGGCAGCCAGTAGTACACCGCGGCGGTCATTGAGAACACCGCGCCCGCGACCATCACGTAGTGGAAGTGGGCCACCACGAAGTAGCTGTCGTGGTACTGGAAGTCGCTGGGTGCGATGGACAACATCAGGCCGGTAAAGCCGCCGATGGTGAACAGCACCACGAAGCCGATGCAGAACAGCATCGGGGTTTCGAAGGTCATCGCACCGCGCCACATGGTGGTAATCCAGTTGAACACCTTAACGCCAGTGGGCACCGCAATCAGCATGGTGGCGTACATGAAGAACAGCTCACCGGCGATCGGCATGCCCACCGTGTACATGTGGTGCGCCCAGACGATGAACGACAGGAAGGCGATGGACGCGGTGGCGTAAACCATGGAGTCGTAGCCGAACAGCGGCTTGCGGGCAAAGGCCGGGATGATCTGCGAGACCACGCCGAACGCCGGCAAGATGATGATGTACACCTCGGGGTGACCGAAGAACCAGAACACGTGCTGGAACAGTACCGGGTCACCGCCGCCGGCGGCGGAGAAGAAACTGGTGCCGAAGTGGATGTCCATCAGCATCATGGTCACCGCGCCGGCCAGCACCGGCATGACCGCGATCAGCAGGTAAGCGGTGATAAACCAGGTCCAGACGAACAGCGGCATCTTCATGTAGGTCATGCCCGGCGCGCGCAGGTTCATGACCGTGGCCACGATATTGATCGAGCCCATGATCGATGACAGGCCGAGGATGTGCACACCGAAGATGAAGAAGGTCACTGACGGCGGAGCGTAAGTCGTCGACAGCGGCGCGTAGAACGTCCAGCCAAAGGCCGGGCCGCCGCCCTCCATGAACATGGTGGCCAGCAGTAGCAGGAACGCCGGCGGCAGGATCCAGAAACTCCAGTTGTTCATGCGCGGCAGGGCCATATCCGGCGCCCCGATCATCATCGGGATCATCCAGTTCGCCAGACCCACGAAGGCGGGCATGATGGCACCAAAGACCATGATGAGGCCGTGCATGGTCGTCATCTGGTTAAAGAATTCCGGACGGATAAGCTGCATGCCGGGCTGGAACAGTTCCGCCCGGATAATCATGGCAAACGCGCCGCCCACCAGGAACATGGCAAAGCTGAACCACAGGTACATCGTGCCGATGTCCTTGTGGTTGGTTGCAAACAGCCAGCGGCTGAGGCCCTTGGCCGGACCGTGATGATGATCTCCCATTATCAGATGCCTCCTACTGGCCTTGCTTGTAGTTGTAGACGTCGATGGGCTGAACCATCTCGCCCATGTTGTTGCCAAACGCGTTGCGCTGGAACGTCAGCACCGCTGCCATATCGACATCGTTGAGCTGGCCGCCGAAGGCCTGCATGGCCGCGTTGGCGCGTGAGCCGTTGATGACAATATCGAAGTGGCCGTCGATCGGACCCATGGCGATAGCGCTACCGGCAATCGCCTTGCCCACGCCGCCTTCACCGTTGGCGCCGTGGCAGGCCAGGCAGGCGCGATTGTAGACGTCCTGGCCGCGAGCCATCAGATCGTCCATGGTGAAGGTCTGCTCCATCAACGCAGCGATTTCCGCGGCCTGGGCCTGCTTGTCGGCCAGCCATGCGTCATATTCGTCGCGCTCGACCACGTTCACCACCACCGGCATGAAGCCGTGGTCCTTGCCGCACAGCTCGGCGCACTGACCGCGGTAGATGCCGGTCTTCTCGGCGCGGGTCCAGGTCTCGTTGATGAAACCGGGAATCGCGTCTTTCTTGACCGCCAGTTCCGGCACCCACATCGAGTGAATAACGTCATAGGCCGTAACCAGGAAGCGCACCTTGGTGTCCACGGGGATCACCAGCGGCTCGTCGACGGCCAGCAGGTAGAACTGGCCCTTGTCGTCGGTGTTGTAGATTTCTTCCTGTGAGGTCTTGAGGTTGCTGAAGAAGCTGACGTTTTCGCCGTTGTCCTGCAGGTATTCGTACTTCCACTTCCACTGGTAGCCGGTCACCAGGATGTCGATCTCCGCATCCTCTGTGTCGTAAACATCGATCAGGGTGGAGGTGGCGGGAACCGCCATGCCCAGCAGGATCAGAAACGGAACGACTGTCCAGGCGATCTCAACCTTGGTGCTTTCGTGGAAGGTGGCGGGCGTTACGCCGCGAGACTTGCGGTGGGCGTAGATGGAATAAAACATCACGCCGAATACCACGATGCCGATTACCACGCAGATCCAGAAAATCAGCATATGCAGGCTGAAAATGTCGGCGCCTACTGCCGTTACCCCCGGTTCCATGTTTACCTGGTACCTGCGGTCAGCCTTCTCGTCAGCCCAGACCGGGCTGAGCGAGCCGCTCAACAGCAGGATCACAGGAAACATTGCGAGCCAAAAAACGCTTCTCGCCTTACGCAACATTGCGCGTCTCCTCAATCTTGATTGTTATAAGTGCAAGATGTGTGATCAACTCGCACTTCCCCCTCCATCCGGTCGTGTCATCCCCCGATGAGAGCTGGCTGCTGACGCTGTGCATGCGACCGCAGGTGCTCTTGCGAAGGGGACCACGGGACTGTTCCGGATGGTGCAAATCGCGGCGCAGTATACTCGATTTGACATACGAGAGCACTAGCCGGGTGCCCGCGGATCCGCGCCATTCGCGGCTTCCGGGGGGGCCGTGCCAGCACCCGTACAGCATTTTGACATAACAATATATGGCGCATCAGCAGCGTTTGAACCACAAGATATGGCAGATCGCCTGGCCGGCAATTCTGTCCAACATTTCCACACCACTGCTGGGCATTGTTGACACCGCCATTCTTGGCCACCTGGACAGCACCCTGTACCTGGGAGCAGTAGCCATTGGCGCCAGCATCCTTTCCTTTATTTATTGGGGTTTCGGCTTCCTGCGCATGGGTACCACCGGGCTGGTGGCACGCGCCGTCGGCGCCGGGGACGAGCAGCGAGAAACCGTGGTGCTGCTGCAATCGGCGGTCCTGGCGGTAAGCCTCGCTACCCTGGTAGTCGCCAGCCAGGGCATCTGGGTCGGCGTCGGGCTGCACCTCATGTCTCCAGGCGAGGCGCTGGCGCCGCTGGCAGGGGAGTACATCGGCATTCGGGTCTACAGCGCACCGGCGGTATTGCTCACCTACGCGGTGCTGGGCTGGTTCATCGGCCACCAGGATACTCGTTGGCCCATGGTCATCCTGGTATTCACCAATGCCCTGAATATCCTGCTGGACGTGTTGTTCATCGTGGTGCTCGACTGGAAGAGCGCCGGGGCGGCTCGCGCCACGCTTTGCGCCGAGTACGCCGGCTGCGCGCTGGCCCTGTGGCTGGTAAGCCGTCGCCTCAGCCGCCAACCCTGGAGAGACCTGCGCGCCCATATCACTCGGCTGACGGCCTATGGCGAGTTACTGGACAGCAACCGCTTCCTGTTTATACGCACCATCTGTCTGCTGTTCAGCTTCGCCTTCTTCACCGCCATGAGCACCCGACTGGGCGAGGCGACGCTGGCCGCCAATACCATCATGCTCAACCTCCTGCTGCTCGCGGCCTACGGTCTGGACGGCTTTGCCTATGCAGCAGAGGGACTTGCGGGTAACGCCGCCGGAGGCGGCGATCTGGGCCGTTTCCGGATCGCGGTGCGCGCCTGCTGGCACTGGTCGCTGGCCACCGCCGGGCTTTTGAGCCTGGCGTTCCTGCTGGCAGCACCTGTACTGTACCCGGCGTTTACCGATCATGCCGACGTAAGGGATCTTCTGCGCGACTATCACCTGTGGCTGGTGGCCATGCCGCTGGTGGCCGCGCCCTCCTATCTTCTCGACGGTGTGTTTATCGGCGCTGCCCGCACGCGCTACATGATGCACAGCATGGTGCTGTCGCTGGGGCTGGTCTATCTGCCACTCTGGTGGCTCAGCCAGGGCCTGGGCAATCACGGACTGTGGCTGGCGTTCGTTACCTTCAATGGCGCTCGCGGGGTTAGCCTGTACCTGTACTACCGCGCCGTCGACGCGCGGGCCGGCTGGTTGGACTAGCGAATCGTCAAGCATGTACTAGCCTAGGTGATACCGTCCGCCAGGGAGCCTGCCATGGGTACGGCGACGATCCGGCAAGTCATTAAAGACGCCTGTTCCGAGGAGCAGCGCGACCCGGCGCTGCGGCGCTTTCTTGAAACCCGCTTGCCTGACCTCGTGTCGCGGTTGGTACTACCTGCAAACGACCCGCTTGGTGCGCTGGAGCAGTTCAGCCGGCGCTACATCAACTATGTACCCGAATTCCTGGAGCTGGTTCGTGCGCAGGGCGGCGCCCAGGAGGCCGGTGGCCAGATCGATGCCTTCCTCAACATGGCAGAAGATTTTTTCCTGGCACCTCCCGATGCGATCTACGAGATCGGCGGCCTGCAGGCACTGATGGATGAGGCCTTCCTGGCGCAGCGCCTGCTCGAGGAAGTCAATGACCGCTTTATCCGCAGCTATGGTCGGCCGCTGATCAACGTGGACATGACGCGCGCCAATATCATTGCCCATCACCTGGTTGGCGAGCCACTGGCCAGCCGCCTGGAGAGCCTGGTTTCACAGAGTGTAGAGCTGGTAGCGAGTCGCAGCGGCCTGTTTGAGCCGCTCACCGACAGCCATGTCGAGGCGGGCGCCGTGCAGCTCGCGCTGCCCTGCATGAGCCGTGATGTAGCCGTGGATCTGCGGCTGGACTGTTAGGCAGTATAGCCCCGGGGCTTTCAGGCGTCGGTCTTGTCGGCCGGGCTGTGCGGCATCACCAGGGTGACCGCTTCTGTTTCCGCCTCGACCCGGCGGGAGGGACGGTTGACCCGGGTACGCAGCTCTGACTGTGCCTGGGTGGGGCGCTGGTCCTGGTAGCCGCAGCTCACGCATTCGCGCTGGTCGGTTTCAGAATCCACCACTATCTTATCCATCTCGCCGCAGCGCGGGCACACCGCGCCTGCTATAAATCGCCTGGTCATTCATTTCCTCCTGCGATGACATTACGCAATTCCGCCAGCACAGGACCAGTCTGCGGACGTTCGCCGCGCCACAGGTAGAAAGACTCCGCCGCCTGTTCTACCAGCATGCCGAGACCGTCACTGACAGCCCAGGCGGTGTGCTGGGCGGCCCAGCGCATGAAGGCTGTGGGCTCGGGGGCATACATCATGTCGTAACAGCAGCTTTTTTCATTCAGCAGGCCATCGGGCAAGTCGGGCAGCTCGCCTGCCAGGCTGGCGCTGGTGCCATTGATCACCAGGTCAAACTGGCGCCCTTCGAGGAGCGGGTAACCACCCGCTTCCAGCGCACCCAACCCGGCAAATTCCCCGGCCAGGGACAGGGCCTTGTCCGCGGTGCGATTGACGATCAACAGGCTGGCAGGCTGTTCCCGCAACAGCGGTTCGAGAACACCGCGCACAGCGCCGCCGGCACCGAGAATCGCCACCTGCCGACCGCGGATCTGCCAGCCGAGGTTGGCCACCATATCCCGCACCAGCCCGACACCGTCGGTATTGTCGCCGAGGATACTGCCGTCGTCGCGACGGGCCAGCGTATTGACAGCGCCGGCCACCTGGGCGCGGGGAGTCAGTTCGTTGGCGTAATCATAGGCGTCGGTCTTGAAGGGCACCGTGACATTGAGCCCAAGGCCACCGGCCCCGAAGAAAGCATCGGCGGCGGCGGCAAATCCACCTTCTTCGACCAGTACCGCACGGTATTGCAATTGCTGGTCAGTCTGCGCGGCAAAGGCTGCGTGTATCCAGGGTGATTTGCTGTGACGTACCGGGTTGCCGAATACCGCGTACCGATCAACCTGGGTCATTGCGCCAGCCAGTCCCTCGACGTCAGAAACTCTTCGGTAAGCTTCGCTTCCGCGGAGCCGGGCTCGGGGTGGTAATCGTACTCCCAGCGCACCAGCGGTGGCAGGGACATCAGGATGGCCTCAGTGCGGCCGTCAGACTGCAGGCCGAACAACGTGCCGCGGTCGTAGACCAGGTTGAATTCCACGTAGCGGCCTCGGCGGTAGAGCTGGAACTGGCGTTCGCGCTCCCCATACTCGATCTCCCGGCGGCGCTGGACAATCGGCAGGTAGGCTTTCAGGTAGGCATCACCCACCGCCTGCATGAAGCCGAAGCATGTCTTGAAGTCCCATTCATTGAGGTCATCAAAGAACAGGCCACCAATGCCGCGCGGTTCACCCCGATGCTTGAGGTAGAAGTAGTCGTCGCACCAGGCCTTGTAGCGCCCGTAGACCTCATCGCCAAAGGGTGCGCAGGCATCCGCTGCCACCTGGTGCCAGTGCACACAGTCTTCCTCGAAACCATAATAGGGCGTCAGGTCAAAACCGCCGCCAAACCACCACACCGGTTCTTCGCCGGGTTTTTCGGCGACGAACAGTCGAACATTGGCATGGGAGGTGGGCACGTAGGGGTTATGAGGGTGAATCACCAGAGACACGCCCATGGCCTGGAAACTGCGTCCGGCCAGCTCGGGCCGCTGGGCGCTGGCCGAGGGGGGGAGTGACGCGCCGGTAACATGGGAAAAATTGACCCCGGCCTTTTCGAACACGGTGCCGTCGGCGAGCACCCGGCTGCGTCCGCCGCCGCCTTCCTCCCGCTCCCAGCCGTCTTCAAGGAAGCGGGCGCCGCCATCTTCCAGTTCAAGGCCGCCACAAATACTGTCCTGCAGGCTCAGCAGGTACTGCTTCACCGCATCGGTGGAAACTTCCGGCATCACTCTCTTCCTTTACTGTCTTTCTTATACAGGGGAACGGGGTTCAGGCTAAACATAGCATTCAACCCTGGCGGATGACGGCATCACTGGCCAGGTCGCGGATAGTCGACGGGCGCGTATTGCCCCCCAGCCGACCGGGCACCACATCGTCCAGGTGGTCGCCGAAATAGCGCCACAGCTGGAATTGTTCGCGGGCCGGTTGCGCGCCGCCGATGTTGGCGGAGGTAGACACCAGCGGTCCGCCAAAAGCCCGGCACAGAGCCTGCACCGTGGAGTGGGCCGAAACCCGAACTGCGACGGTATCGAACTCGCCACAAACCCAGGGTGGAACGCGGCCATGGTGGGGTACCAGCCAGGTCGTGGCGCCGGGCCAGGACAGCTCCAGCTTGGACCTGGCAGCACCGTCGAGGTCACCCAGTAGCCAGTCGAACTGCGCCATGTCCGCCCCGACGAGGATCAGGCCTTTTTCGATCGGGCGTTCCTTCATGGCCAGCAGCCGCAACACGGCTTCTTCATTTGCGGGATCGCAGCTCAAACCCCAGACCGCTTCCGTGGGGCAGGCCACGACACCGCCCGCGGCCAGAATGCGCACTGCTTGGGTAATCCTGAGTGATGCCATGGAGATGATTCGCCGGAGTTCGCCAGTTGCTACCTCTATACAGGCAGCGATCCCGAAAAGCGCGCAAGTCTAGCACACCTTCCTGCTGTACAAGCCGCCTTGCTGCTCGATCTCACCGTCGAGCTCAAGCTGCTGAAGTGCCACCAGTACCTCATCAGCGGCGCCCAGGCCGGCTGCCACCAATTCATCGACACTGACCGGGTCAAAACCCAGCCCGGCAAGCGGGCCGGTTGCCGGCGCGGGCCCAAGTGTAGACAGCTCCCGGTGCGCAGCACGCAGGGAGACCGTGTCCGCCAGTACGTCCGCCGCCGTCTCAGCCAGGCATGCACCCTCGCGCAGGAGCTGGTGGCAGCCGCGCCCGCCGGGATCAAAGATGGAGTGGGGCAGGGCAAAGACTTCCCGGTTCTGCTCCAGTGCCAGGCGCGCGGTAATGAGGGAGCCGCTGCGCAGGTTGGCCTCCGCCACCAGCACGCCGACGCTGAGCCCGCTGATCAGGCGGTTACGGCGCGGAAACTGGTCGCGACGCGGTGGCGCCCCGGGGTTGAGTTCACTGACCAGCGCTCCTGATTCCAGGATGGCCCGGCGCAGGTCGGCATGGCGCCGCGGATAACAGACATCGATACCGGTACCGAGTACGGCCACCGTGGGGCCGTCTCGCTCGAGCGCGCCACGGTGGGCCGCCCCATCTATACCCAGGGCCATGCCGCTGCAAACAGAAAATCCCGCATCCACGAGGCCGGCCGCAAACAGGCCCGCCGCTCGCGCACTGCCGGCACTGCAGCGGCGGCTACCGACCACCGCGAACTGGACCTGGGCCAGCGCCTCGGGACGGCCGGCGGCATAGAGCAGCGGTGGGGGATCATGAATTTCAGCCAGCAGGGCAGGGTATTGCGGCTGCCCCAGCACCAGCAGCCGGGCTGATTGCTGTTCGAGCACAGCTAGCGCCCGCTCTACGGCCCGGCGCACCGGGTGATTCCTGCCGCCACGTTGCCATTGGCGGCGTGCCCGGCAGGCGGCGCGACTGGCACCCGCACGCAGCCAGTCGCGATCACTGAGTTGGAGGATTTCCGAGGAGTCTGCATGGCCCGACATCAGGCCCCGCAAGCTGGCTGCGGGCAATTCTGGCAGGTGGGCAAGCGTCAGCCAGTGACGCAGTTGGTCCGTGTCCATGGATCGTCCCTGATCCGCACCGGCCCTGGCCGGCAATGAGTTCCCGAGTCGGCTAGCCCTAGGGCGACTTGACCTTGTCGAAAACCTTCAGCGGCCGGTCGCTCTTGAGTACGATGCCGTAGCTCATCTTGTCAAAGACACGGAATATCATCAGCAGGCCGGCGCGTACATCCGGGATTTGAACATTTTCGTTCATTATTTCGTCCCGCACGATTTCACCGCGCTGGTAAATAGCCATCACATAGCCTTCTTCCATGCCCTCGCGGCTGCCGCGATTGACTGCTACCACGTCGAGTTTGCCGATCTGGGTGACGCCTGAGTCCACGGCCAGCATCACGCCTTGCACATTGTCATCAGCCGGCGGGCGCGGCTGGAAAGTGGCGGAAATCCTGCGAATCTCGTTGGCCAGCATGCGGTCGCCGACGCGCACTTCTTCGGTGACGCGGGTGACCTCGAACTGGTTGATATCCTCTTCATGGTCCTCGCGCAGCCGGGCACTGCCGATGTCTATCGCTTCCTGGCCCAGGGTTTCCCGGGTCTCAGGGTCGACGAACAGGTTACCTGCCCGGTAGATGCCGAAGCCCGTCTCGCCCTCGGGCAGGTCGCCGCGGGCGTAGAGGCGGTCACCCGAGCTGCTCAGGAGGTGACGATTCGAGCCGGCGACCACATAGGGCGCACCGCTGAGATCCTCCGGCATGACGATGCGGTGACCACTGAGCCAGGGTCCGATGTCCTCCAGGGAAATCACCGGGATCGCGCGATCGAGCGGGTCGATACGCATCTGCGGTGTCAGCTTGACGGTCTGGGAGGCCAGTCCACGGCGCACCCGCAGGCGCGGCTGCCCCTCTACCCAGACCAGGTAAATCTCATCACCGGGGAAGATCAGGTGGGGGTTGTCGATCTGGGTGTTGATGTCCCAGACCTCGGTCCAGAGCCAGGGGTCTTCGAGGAACATGCTGGCGATCCCCCAGAGCGTATCGCCTTCCTGGACGAGATAAACTTCCGGAGCATCCTCGGCTAGCCGAACAACGTCTGCATGGGCCGCGATCGGAAGCATACTGGCCAGCAGCAGATACCCTGTTATCAGTATCGTTTTCATCGGTTCTACCTGCATTCCTTAGCGTGTGGTCGCACGCCTTTTTTTACATCCAGTTTCACGTCCTGACGCAGGTGCGGTGGGCACGCCCTGCGCTCGCTGTATAATATAGGCCAGTGTGCTGGCGCTCAAACGACAGCGCAAGTCTATAATCTGTTAATTCGACTCCTGTCACGGCAGTAATTCGACCCCTAACATGGCACTTCTGAACATCCTAGAGTTTCCCGATCCCCGGCTTCGTACCGTTGCCGAACCCATTACCGTGTTCGACGGGGCACTCTCAAAACTCATCGACGATATGTTTGAGACCATGTACGAAGCGCCGGGCATCGGCCTGGCGGCTACCCAGGTAGACGTGCACAAGCGGATCATCGTGATCGACGTGTCCGAGGCCCGCGATGAGCCGTTGGTGTTCATCAATCCCGAAGTGGAAGTGCTGGACCCGGAGCTGGGCGAGTACGACGAGGGCTGCCTCTCGGTACCAGGTTTCTACGAAACGGTGCAGCGCCCGCAGCGGGTCAAGGTAACCGCCAATGATCGCGACGGCGAGCTCTTCACCATGGAGCTGGACGGCCTGCTGGCAGTCTGCATCCAGCACGAGATCGACCACCTGGATGGCAAGCTGTTCGTCGACTACCTGTCCTCACTGAAGCGCACCCGGATTCGCAAGAAGCTGGAAAAGCAGCACCGCCTGCGCGCCTGATGACCCGCCAACCAAAAGCATGACCGCGGAACGTCTGGTTTTTGCGGGCACTCCCGAGTTCGCCGCGATTCACCTGCAAGGCCTGCTGGCTGCCGGTCGCGTCCCGGTTGCTGTCTATACCCAGCCCGATCGCCCCGCCGGGCGCGGCAAGAAGTTGACTGCCAGCCCGGTCAAGGCACTGGCCGAGGCGCACGGTATTCCGGTGCTGCAGCCGACCAGCCTGCGATCGACAGAAGCCGAAGCTGAGCTGGCGGCACTGGCTCCAGACCTGCTGATCGTCGTGGCCTACGGGCTGATCTTGCCGCAGGCAATCCTGGATGTGCCGACTCACGGATGTATCAATGTGCACGCTTCGCTGCTGCCGCGCTGGCGCGGGGCGGCCCCCATCCAGCGTGCCATCGAGGCCGGCGACTCACAGACGGGTACCACTATCATGCAGATGGAGGCCGGGCTCGATACCGGCCCGATGCTGGACACCGCCAGCATCGACATCGACAGTGATATGACCGCGGCGGTGCTGCACGATGCCCTCGCCGAGCGCGGCGTTCCGCTACTGATATCGGTGCTGGACAACCTGGCAGACTGCCTCGCCAGCGCCGAACAGCAGGATGACGCGCGTGCAACCTATGCCGCCAAAATTGAAAAGGCCGAGGCGAAGGTCGACTGGTGCCTGTCGGCTGAAGTGCTCGATCGCCGCATACGCGCCTTCAACCCCTTCCCCGTCTGCTGGACGCTGCTCGGCGACCAACGCATCAAAGTCTGGGCAGCGGTGCCCGTGACTACTGACACCACAGCGGCGCCGGGCACCATCCTCGAGGCCTCTGAACAGGGCCTGCTGGTGGCCTGCGGTGAAGGTGCCCTGCGCTTGACCAGGCTGCAATTACCGGGTGGCAAACCCCTGGCGGTATCAGAACTGCTGCGCGCCCGGCGCGACATGCTGGCGGCAGGTGAACGCTTCGGACCGGAACTTGGCAGCTAGGCGCCAGCGCGACTGTCGGGCTGCCGCCGCCACCGCTCTGGCGCGTGTGATCGACGGCGGTGAAGCGCTGGATATACCGCTGGCCGAGGCGCTGGAGCAGGTAGAGGCCCGCGACAGCGGCCTGCTGCAACAGCTCTGCTATGGCACCCTCCGCCACTATTATCGACTCGACGGTATCCTCGGGCGCTTCCTGGATAAGCCACTGAAGCGTCGGGATACGGATATCCGGATGCTGCTGTTGATCGGCCTGCACCAGCTGCTCGACCTGCGCATTCCCGATCACGCCGCCATCTCCACCTGCGTCGAAGCCTGCCGTAGCCTCGGCAAGCCCTGGGCGACACGGCTGGTCAACGGCATCTTGCGTCGCAGCCTGCGCGAGGCGGACGGCCTGACCGACGGCCTTACCGAGAGCCAACTGCTAGGTCACCCGGACTGGTTGTTGTCCTCATTTAAGGAAAGCTGGCCACAGCACTGGCAGCAGCTGGTCGCCGCCAACAACCAGCACCCGCCCATGTGCCTGCGCGTCAATCGACAACACGGCAACCGCGCCGACTACCTCGAGCGCCTTGAGGCTGCCGGTATCGAGGCCGGCGTATGCGAGCTGGTGGCGGATGGTATCCGCCTCGCGCAGGCGGTCGACGTAAATAGCTTGCCAGGCTTTGCGGATGGCGATGTCAGCGTGCAGGACGAGGCGGCGCAGCTGGCCGCGGAGTTGCTGGATGCACAGGCCGGCGAGCGCGTACTCGATGCCTGCGCAGCGCCGGGCGGCAAGGCCTGTCATGTGCTGGAGCGACAACCGCAACTTGAAGAACTGGTAGCCATGGACCGGGACCCGGCGCGACTGGCGCGGGTGGAGGACAACCTGGCCCGGCTGCAGTTGTCCGCCGCCCTGCTCTGCGCCGACGCCGCCGCTCCGCCCGAGGAGCTTACGCCCGGCAGCTTCGATCGCATCCTCGTCGATGCGCCGTGCTCGGGCAGCGGAGTCATCCGCCGCCACCCGGACATCAAGCTGCTGCGCCGGCCGCAAGACCTTGCCGGGCTTGCGGACCAGCAGCTCGAGATACTCAATGGACTGTGGCCACTGCTGAAACCAGGGGGCCGCTTGCTCTATGTTACCTGCTCGGTGCTGCCCGCGGAGAACGCCGATGTCGTCGCGCGCTTCCTGGCCACCCACGACGATGCCGACAGCAGGTCTATTGAGGCCGACTGGGGCGAGACATCGGGCGACGGCCGCCAGCTGCTGACCACAGTCGCTGGCTGGGACGGGCTCTACTACGCTATGTTGGAGAAAGCCCACTGACTGTTTGCGCGCCTCGCCCTTACATTCGGGCAGCTAATTCATTATTGTTGGCGCAGATATTTCGCGGGGATGCCGCGTCACTATGAAGATCATCATTCTCGGCGCAGGACAGGTTGGCGGTACGCTGGCTGAGCACCTGGCCATCGAGCAGAACGATGTCACGGTAGTCGATACCAACGCGGACAAGCTTCGCGCCCTGCAGGATCGGCTCGATCTGCAGACGGTCACGGGCCACGCTTCTCATCCCAACACCCTGTACCGCGCCGGTGCAGAGGATGCCGACATGTTGATCGCGGTCACTAACAGTGACGAGATCAATATGATGGCCTGCCAGATTGCCTACACATTGTTCAAGACACCCACCAAGATCTCCCGGGTGCGCTCACCGAACTACCTTGCCCACGAAGACCTGTTCAGCAGCGATCACGTTCCTGTCGATGTACTGATCGGCCCGGAACAGCTGGTCACCAAAAGCATGCGCGATCTGATCGCCAACCCGGGCGCGCTTCAGGTCCTGGATTTTGCCGATGGTCGCGTGCAGCTGGTGGCGGTAAAGGCGTTTTATGGCGGCCCGCTGGTGGGCCAGCAGCTACAGGAAATTCGCAAGCACATGCCCCGGGTCGACACCCGCGTGGCGGCGATCTTTCGCCGCGACCAGTCGATCATTCCCGAGGGCACCACCGTGGTAGAAGCCGACGACGAGGTATTTTTCATCGCCGCCCGTGAACACATCCGCGCGGTAACCTCGGAGCTGCGGCGGCTGGACAAACCCTACAAGCGCATCATGATTGCCGGGGGCGGCAATATTGGCTCACGGCTGGCGGCCGCCATCGACGGGGAATACCAGGTCAAGCTGATCGAGCAGTCCTACAGCCGCTGCCGCGAGCTGTCGGAAAAGCTCAAGCATGTCATCGTCCTCAACGGCAACGCCTCGGACACGGAACTGCTGGGCTCGGAAAATATCGAGGGCACGGATGTCTTCTGTGCGCTGACCAACAACGATGAAGTGAACATCATGACCGCCATGCTGGCCAAGCGCATGGGTGCCCGCAAGGTCATCACCCTGATTACCAACCCGGCCTACATCGACCTGCTGCAGGGCGATGAAATCGATATCGCGCTGTCGCCACAACAGATTACCATCGGTAGCCTGCTGACCCACGTGCGCCGCGGTGACATCTACAATGTTCACTCCCTGCGCCGCGGAGCCGCCGAAGCTATCGAGATGATCGCCCACGGCGACGCCAAGTCGTCAAAAGTCGTCGGGAGGCGACTCGACGAGGTAGACCTGCCCGGTGGCGTTACCATCGGCGCTATCGTCCGCGGCAAGGAGGTACTGATCGCCCACCGTCACATCGTCGTCGAGACCGATGACCACGTGATCCTGTTCCTGGTGGACAAGAGCAAGGTCGGCGACGTGGAAAAACTGTTCCAGGTCGGTCTGCACTTTTTCTAGGCGATGCACTTTTCTATTTCGCTGCGCATTCTTGGCATCCTGCTGATGCTGTTCAGCCTGACACTGTTGGTACCACTGCTGATGGCACTGTATCTGCAGGACGAAACCGTCGCCGGCTTTTCCAGCGCACTTGGCATCACATTTCTCAGCGGCTTTTCCATCTGGCTGCCCACCCGACGCTCCCGGCAGGAACTGCGCACCCGCGATGGATTCCTGGTGACCACCCTGTTCTGGACGGTGTTGGGACTCTACGGTGCGCTGCCCTTTGCACTGCATGAGGGCGTGGACCTCGATGCCACAGATGCCATCTTCGAATCCATTTCCGGGCTGACGACGACCGGTGCGACAGTTATCACCGGCATCGACGAACTGCCGCGCTCGTTACTGTTTTACCGGCAACAGCTGCAGTGGCTGGGCGGCATAGGCATCATCGTAGTGGCGGTGGCAGTGTTGCCGATGCTGGGCGTCGGCGGCATGCAGCTTTACCAGGCCGAGACTCCGGGGCCCTCCAAGGACAGCAAGCTCACCCCACGCATCACCGAGACCGCCAAGGCCCTGTTCACCGTCTACGTACTATTGACGACGCTGTGCGGGTTGGCCTACTGGGTGGCGGGCATGACTCCCTTCGATGCCATCTGCCACGCCTTCAGTACGGTTGCGATCGGCGGCTTTTCCACCCACGACGCCAGCATCGGTTACTACGACAATCCGGCCATTATCCTCGTGTGCTGCCTGTTCATGTATGTCGCAGCGATCAACTTTGGCCTGCACTTCACGGCCTGGCGGCGGCGCGGCCTCGGACCCTATTTCAAGGACTCCGAAACCGTTTTCTTTAGCAGTGTATTGGGAGTGTGCATCCTCATCACCTGCCTGGTGCTGCTGGGCACGGAGACCTTCACGCCATCGCAGGGCCTGTTGCACGGTCTGTTCCAGGCCATCTCAATTACCACCACCACCGGCTTCAGCACCACGGACTACGCCCAGTGGCCCAGCTTCCTGCCGCTGATGCTGCTGGTGTTTGCCTTCATGGGTGGCTGCGCGGGTTCCACCGGCGGCGGCATCAAGGCCATGCGCCTGATGCTGATCAGCAAGCAGGGCGTGCGGGAACTCAAGCAACTGGTGCACCCCAATGCAGTCATACCGCTCAAGGTCGGCCGCCGTCGGGTGGAAGCCAAAGTGGTTAGCGCAGTGTGGAGCTTCCTGGCGGTGTACCTCGTGGCCTTCGTTACTCTGATGATTGCGCTGGTGGCAACCGGCCTCGATTTCGAAACCGCCTTCTCCGCGGTGGGCGCATCCATCAACAACCTGGGCCCCGGCCTGGGTGCTGTCGCCTATCATTATGGTGACATCAACGAAGTGGCAAAATGGCTGCTGTGCGGTGCCATGCTACTGGGCCGACTTGAAGTGTTTACCGTGCTGGTGCTGTTCACGCCGACGTTCTGGCGTCCCTGATCAGACAGCGGGCCAATCCCATGGAGAGAGCTATGCGATTCTTACTACTGGTAATGCTGGCGTGTACTGCACTCGCTGCGCAGGCGGAGTCAGAGGGCCGCCACATTCTGGTTGGAGGCTCAGGCTGGGTCGAAGCGGCACCCGACATGCTGAGCCTCAGCCTCTCGCTCCAGGCTACCGGCCAGGATGTAGAAAAACTGCAACAAGCGGTTGAGAAAACCGCACAGCAGGTGCTGGCGGCGGCACGCGACAACGGCGTGGCGGCTGACGACGTGGACAGCTCGCGGGCCAGCCTGCGCCCGGAATTCGAGTGGCGCGACGGCCAGCGCATCTACCGGGGCCAGACCGTGCAGCGCGACATTATGCTGACCCTGCGTGACCTCGATCGCTACGGGTCGCTCTTGATGGCGCTGTCACGCCTGGATATTCACTCACTGGGACAGCCACAAGCGGGCCACAGCCAGCTAGCCACCTTACAGCTGGAAGCGATCGACGCTGCGCTCGCCAATGCTGCCGCCAAGGCAGCGCGCATGGCGGCGACCCTGGAGGTAGAACTGGGTGCCGTGATCAGCGCCGAGGAGCAACTGGACTCCCGACCGGTTGTACCTGGCGCACGTATGATGGCCATGGAGTCAGCCGGCGCACCGGAAGTTCAATTCGGCAAGCAGCGGATCAGCGCCAGCGTGGTCGTCAGCTACGCCATCGAGGACTAGCTCTTGCGGCTGGCCCTGGCCAGCTCATAGGCGGCCTGGATTTCCTGGGCCTTCTCGGTAGCGACCTTCATCATCGACTCAGGAACCCCGCGGGCCGCGAGCTTGTCAGGATGGTGCTCGCTCATCAGCTTGCGATAGGCGCGCTTCAGTTCGGCATCGCTGCAGTCCGCTGACACACCCAGGGCGCGGTAGGCATCGGCCAGCGCATCCGCCGGTGCCGGCCCGCTGCCGGCGGCATAGTCGTGAAAGTGGCTCTGGGCTTCCACCATGGCGAGCAACTGTTCGAATTCCGCGGCGCTGTAACCGAGACCGGCGGCAATGTCACCCAGCAGCCGTCTCTCGCTGGCGTCCATCACGGCGTCGGCCATTGCCATCGCCACCAGGAACACCAGCAGCGTATGGGAGACCTGTCGCGGTCCGGCGCAGTCCGTCCGGAAGCGTGTAACCGCGGCGGCGGCATCAAAGCCGGCGGCAGACCCTTCCTTGAAACGGGCAATGGCGGCATCGCGCTGCTCGCCGGCGATGCCCAGTTGCCGCATCAGGGCTTCCGCCTGGGCAATTTCCTGTTCGCTGACGCGGCCGTCGGCCTTGGCGATATGCCCCATAAGCTGGAAGCTGGTATCGAAAAAGGTTTGCCGGGCGCGAGCCAGCGCCGCCGGGGTGCCCAGCCCCAGGGTTTGCGCCAGGCCGCGGTCAAAAAAGTGGCCGGCCAGCACCCCCAGCGCCAGGCCGGGAAAGCCTGCCACCAGCATGCCCATCAGGCCGCCAAGAAGTTTTCCTATCATCGCGTGAGTTTCCAGAATAAAGCCGGGGAGTGGCGCGTTCGTCGCGCCAACAGACTATGTATAATATGCCGCTTTTTCACGGACAGGCCCAGCGGTGAGCACACCAACCTCCCAACCCGAGACCTTCCAGGACCTTATCCTCGCCTTGCAGCAATTTTGGTCCTCGAAAGGTTGCGTCATTTTACAGCCACTCGATCTTGAGGTGGGGGCAGGTACTTTCCACCCCGCCACATTCCTGCGCGCCATCGGCCCGGAGACCTGGAACAGTGCCTACGTTCAGCCCTGCCGCCGGCCGGGCGACGGTCGCTATGGTGAGAACCCGAACCGCCTGCAACACTACTACCAGTTCCAGGTACTGCTGAAGCCGTCACCGCCAGACATCATGGAGCTGTATCTGGACTCCCTGCGTCACCTTGGCGTAGACACTACTGTGCACGATATCCGTTTCGTCGAGGACAACTGGGAGTCTCCCACCCTGGGCGCCTGGGGCCTGGGCTGGGAGGTGTGGCTGAATGGCATGGAAGTCACTCAGTTCACCTATTTCCAACAGGTCGGCGGCCTGGAGTGTTTCCCCGTCAGCGGCGAAATCACCTACGGTCTTGAGCGCATCGCCATGTACCTGCAGGGTGTAGACAGCATTTACGACCTGGTGTGGACGCTGGGCCCCGAAGGCGCGGTTACCTACGGCGACGTTTTTCACCAGAACGAGGTGGAGATGTCGCGCTTTAACTTCGAGGAGGCTGACGTCCCCGAACTGCTGCACCAGTTCGATTTTTACGAGCAGCAGTCCCAGAAGCTGATTGAGCAATCGCTGCCGTTGCCAGCCTACGAGATGGTGATGAAGGCCTCGCACACCTTCAACCTGCTGGATGCACGCAAGGCCATTTCCGTAACCGAGCGGCAACGGTTCATCCTGCGGGTGCGCAGCCTGGCGCGTGGCGTTGCCCAGGCCTACTTTGACGCACGCCGGGAGCTCGGCTTCCCGCTGGCTCCGGAAGAGCTACGGGCCGAGGCGCTGGCGGAGGCCGCATCATGAGCAAGGAAACCCTGCTGATTGAACTCGGCACCGAGGAGTTGCCGCCTCGGGCCCTGCGCAGCCTGTCGGAAGCATTTACCGCCGGCATCATCAAGGGTCTGGATGCCAGCCGGCTGGACTATGCGTCACACCGCAGCTTCGCCACCCCGCGGCGGCTGGCGCTGGTAATAGAAGAGCTGGCGCTCAAGGCGGAAGACGAACAGGTCGAAATGTTCGGCCCTCCCGCGGACAAGGCAAAACAGGAAGACGGCAGCTGGTCACCGGCGGCGCTTGGTTTTGCCCGCAAGCAGGGGCTGGATCCCGAACAGCTGGAAATTGCCGATACCGACAAGGGTCCACGCCTGTGCGTGAGAAAGGTGGCTCCCGGAGCCAGTGCCGCCGAGTCACTCCCCGAAATTCTCTCAGCCGCGGTTCGCGATCTGCCAATTCCCAAGCGCATGCGCTGGGGGGCTTCGCGGAGCGAATTCGTTCGTCCGGTGCACTGGCTGGTGGTAATGCTGGGCGACACTGTGGTGGAGTGCGAACTGCTCGACCAGGCGTCCGGCAGGGAAAGTCGCGGCCACCGTTTTCACGCGCCTGAGCCCATCTCCCTGGCCAACGCCGCGGACTATGAAGACAGCCTCAAGGCCGCCAGGGTTGTCGCAGACCTCGATGCCCGCAGAGACATGGTCCGGGAGCAGGTTAGCGCGGTCGCTGATTCACTCGGCGCCCGCGCCAGTATCGACGACGACCTGTTGGAAGAGGTTACAGCGCTGGTTGAGTGGCCGGTTGCGCTTTCCGGCAGCTTTGAGGAGCGCTTTCTCGAAGTGCCGTCGGAAGCCCTGGTGTCATCCATGCAGGAGCACCAGAAGTACTTTCCCGTGGTTGACGAGCAGGGCAAGCTGCAGCCGAACTTCATTTTTGTCAGCAATATTGAGAGCCGGGATCCCGCCCAGGTGATCGACGGCAACGAGCGGGTGATCAGACCGCGGCTGGCAGATGCAGATTTTTTCTATTCCAGTGACAAACTTCAGAGCCTGGCCTCACGGGTAGAGCAACTCAAGAGCATTGTCTTCCAGCAGAAACTGGGAACCCTTTACGACAAGGTCGAGCGCTTGCAGTCCCTGGCCAGGACCCTGGCCGAACCGGTCGGCGCCGACGTCGATACAGCAGCCCGAGCGGCACTGCTCAGCAAGTCTGACCTGCTGACCCAGCTGGTAGGGGAATTCTCGGACCTGCAGGGGATTGCCGGGCGCTACTATGCGCAGCTGGATGGCGAGCCCGCCGAGGTGGCGGAGGCCATGCAGCAACAGTACCGGCCTGCCTTCGCCGGTGACAGCCTGCCGGAGGGTCCGGTCGCCACCTGTCTGGCTCTGGCAGACCGGCTGGATACCCTAGTAGGCATTTTCGGAATCGGTCAGGCGCCCACCGGCTCCAAGGATCCTTTTGCCCTGCGCCGCGCCGCACTCGGTGTATTGCGCATTCTGGTAGAAAAAGAATTGCCTATAGACCTGCACGACGCCCTTCGCTGGGCGGTCGGCAACTATCCAGACGGCACCCTCAAGGAAGGCTGTGTTGAGGAAGTAACGCGCTATATGCTCGAGCGCCTGCGAGCCTGGTACGAAGACGCTCACATACCCGTCGAGGTCTTCAAGGCCGTCGATGCCCGCGGCGTGTCGTCTCCGCTGGACTTTGATCACAGGGTGCGGGCCGTCCATGCCTTCAGCGCCCTGCCGGAGGCGTCTGCCCTGGCCGCGGCCAACAAACGCGTATCCAATATACTCTCAAAGCAAGCCAGCGAAGATAATACATACGAAGTAAGCGAGGACTTACTAACAGAGCCCGCAGAGAAGGCTCTTGCAGAGGCGCTGGCCGCCTGCCGCCCGGGCTTCGAATCACATCTGGCAAACGGCGCCTATACCGAGGCACTGGCGGCGCTAGCCGGCCTGCAGGCGCCGGTCGATACTTTCTTTGATGATGTGATGGTCATGGCGGACGACGAGACGGTGCGCAACAATCGCCTTGGCCTGCTCAATCGTCTGCGGCAGCTATTCCTGCAGGTCGCGGATATCTCTCAACTCGCCCCCGCGCGCTAGCGCGGGGCATTTCGCCAAAACCAGGGAAAGCCTGCTAGACGTCGAGGTTTGCCACCGACAAGGCATTGTCTTCGATGAAGTCGCGACGCGGCTCCACCTGGTCACCCATCAGCGTGGTGAAAATCTGGTCAGCCGCAATCGCATCCTCGATGGTAACTTTCAGCATACGGCGGGTTTCCGGATCCATGGTGGTTTCCCAGAGCTGGTCAGGGTTCATTTCACCGAGGCCCTTGTAGCGCTGAATGTTGTAACCCTTGGCGGCTTCCGCCATCAACCAGTCAAACACCGCATAGAAACTCTGGGTTTCAAAGCGCTTTTCACCGCGCTGGATAAAGCCATCCGCCTCGATCAGGCCGTTGAGCTTTTCCCCCAGGTCACAGAGCTGTCGGTACTCGCCTGAACCAAAGAATTCGTGGTGATATTCCGTTTCAGTCTCTACCCCGTGTGAGAGGAGTTTTACTACCGGGTAATAGATGCTGCGTTCGCTGTCGCGGCGCACAAAACAGGTGTAGACCTTACCGTCCATGGCGGTATCGTCGAGCTGGGCCTGAAGGGCATCGGCCCATTCGGTAACCCGTGACTCGTTCTCGAGTTCCTCCTGGCCCAGGCGGGATAGCTTAAGCATGGCCCACAACACATCCGCTGCGTACAGTCTGCCCAGTCGATCGACGGTCTTGCAGAAAGCGCGGTAATCGTTGACCAGGGTCTCCAGGGGCTCGCCGGTTACCGGCGGCGCCTCGGCGCTAACATACAGGGACGCGTTTTCCAAAGCCGACTGTGTCAGGTAATCGTTGAGGGCCGCATCGTCTTTGAGGTACTGATGCTGCTTGCCCTTGGCAACTTTGTAAAGCGGCGGCTGGGCGATATAGATGTGACCGCGCTCGACCAGCTCCGGCATCTGCCGGAAAAAAAATGTCAGCAGCAGTGTTCGGATGTGTGACCCGTCAACATCGGCGTCAGTCATGATGATAATGCTGTGGTAACGGAGCTTGTCCGGGTCGAACTCGTCTTTACCTATGCCGCATCCCAGGGCTGTGACAATGGTGCCCACTTCCGCAGAAGACAGCATCTTGTCGAAGCGCGCCTTTTCTACATTGAGGATCTTGCCCTTGAGCGGCAGGATGGCCTGGGTACGGCGGTCCCGACCCTGCTTCGCAGAACCGCCCGCGGAATCGCCTTCCACCAGGTAGATTTCGGACAGGGCGGGATCTTTTTCCTGGCAATCCGCCAGCTTGCCCGGCAGGCCGGCAATATCCAGGGCGCCCTTGCGACGAGTCATTTCTCGTGCCTTGCGGGCGGCTTCCCGCGCCCGTGCGGCATCCAGCATCTTACCTACCACAGCTTTTGCTTCCTGGGGGTTTTCCAGCAAGTAATCAGCAAAATGCTTGTTCATCGCCTGCTCGACCGCCGGCTTTACCTCCGATGAGACCAACTTGTCCTTGGTCTGGGAGGAGAACTTGGGGTCGGGCACCTTCACGGAGATGATCGCGGTAAGGCCTTCCCGGGCATCGTCCCCGGTGGTAGAAACCTTGGCATTGCGAGCCAGGCCCTCGCGCTCGATGTAGTTATTGAGGTTTCGGGTCAGTGCGGCGCGGAAGCCCGCCAGGTGTGTGCCACCATCCCGCTGGGGAATATTATTGGTATAGCAGAATATGTTTTCCTGGAACGAGTCGTTCCACTGAAGGGACACCTCTACCCCGATGCCGTCGTCCTGAGTCACATCGAAGTGAAACGACTTGTTAATCGGGTTCTTGTTCTGGTTGAGGTAGTCCACAAAGGCGCTCAGGCCGCCGTCATAGCAATAGTCTTCCTTGTGGCCGCTACGTTCGTCGACGAGATGGATAAACACTCCGGAATTCAGAAAGGCCAGCTCACGCAGGCGCTTGGCCAGGTAATCAAAGTGGAATTCGATATTGCTGAAGGTCTCAGCGCTGGGCTTGAAGCGCACCTCCGTTCCGGACGCGTCGGTTTCGCCAATGACCGCCAGCGGCGCATTGGGGACCCCGTGATGGTAGGTCTGCTCGTACATCTTGCCTTCGCGGCGGATTGTCAGGACCAGCTCTTCAGACAGTGCGTTCACCACCGAGACGCCCACACCATGCAGGCCGCCGGATACCTTGTAGGAATTGTCATCGAACTTACCGCCGGCATGTAGCACCGTCATAATGACCTCGGCGGCGGATACGCCCTCTTCATGCTCTTCCGTCGGAATTCCACGGCCATCGTCACCAACCGATACGGATTCGTCCGGGTGAATTACCACGGTGATCTTGCTGCAGTGGCCAGCCAGCGCCTCGTCGATTGAGTTGTCCACCAGCTCGAAAACCATGTGGTGTAGTCCGGTGCCATCATCGGTGTCACCAATGTACATGCCCGGGCGTTTGCGGACGGCGTCCAGGCCCTTGAGTACCTTGATGCTGGAGGAATCGTACTGGTGTTCTTCGCTCATAACTTGCTCTTATTTCAATCTACAACAACCGCTGGGCGCGCGGTGTTCTGCGCGCAGCCACTTTTTCGTGTTACGTTCCGCGCCAGCCCTGTTTCATTCGGCCGGCAGGCGCTGGATATCGCCGTGTTCCACGTGGAACATCGCTGTGCTCGACGGGTCAATATCCCGCCAGATCGCTTCTACGTCCTTTCGCTGGATACAGGTAACAAACTGCTGCACCTGCATTTCTCCCAACATCGTGGCTACCTGCCGGCAGTGTTCTATATCCAGCTCCGCGGTAAGGTCGTCCACCAGGTATATGCACGGCCCATGGCCCGCCAGCTGAAGCAGCTCTCCCGCAGCGAGCTTAAGCGCACAAATCACCAGCTTCAGCTGGCCCCTGGACAGGTTGTCCGCAGCGGGTTTACCTTCGAACACCACCCTTATGTCAGCACGCTGTGGGCCAATATGGGTATAGCCCTGCTGAACATCGGCGGTTCGCGATTGCTCTAGCGCCTCCACCAGGGCCAAATCCCGATCCCAACCGCGCCGATAACGCAGCTCCACGTCTTGCAGATGCGGAGAAAGCTGCTGGAGGAACTGTTCAAAGACAGGCTTCAGCGCTGTCAGATATGCGGCGCGTGATGCATCAATCTGTTCGCCCGCGACTGCCAACTGCTCATCCCAGGGACGCAGCAAATACTCGTTAATTTTACCATGCCGGAGCAGGCTATTGCGCTGTTTAATTGCCTTCTGGAAGTGCTGCCAGGCTGCCAGGAACTGATGTTCCACGTGGAACACTCCCCAATCCAGAAACTGCCGGCGCTCAATGGGGGCGCCCGTAAGGATTCCAAAACTATCGGCGTGTACTAGCTGCAGCGGCATCACCTGGGCCAGCTCCGCCCGCGCCTTTACCGGCGTTCCAGCTACTCTCGCATCAAGATTGCCATCTCGCTCGCGCCGCACGCCCACGCTGACTACCGGGCCCTGTTCACGGGCAATCTCCCCATAAACGGTGCAGTCGTTCTGCCCGTGGCTGATGACAGACTTTATATGGGCTGTACGGAATGACCGGGCAAGGCCCAGCAAGTGAATAGACTCGAGCAGGCTTGTTTTACCACTGCCATTAACGCCGAAAAACACGTTTACCTGCCTGAGATCCCGCAGGCTCTGGGCGCTAAGGTTGCGAACCCCGCGAATATCAAGCCGTTCGAGGGACACGGAATAATGGCGCTGCTATGCGCCCGCCCTATAGCCTCATCGGCATAACGACATACAGGGAGTCGCCATCTTCCGGCTCTTCCAGCAGGGCGCTGCTATTGGGATCGGACAGGGATAGTTTCACCTTCTCACTAGTAACCACGCCCAGTACATCCAGCAGATAACTGACGTTAAAACCGATCTCCAGGCCGTCACCACTGTACTCGACCGTCACGGTTTCCTCAGCTTCTTCCTGTTCGGGGTTGTTGGCCACTATTTCCATTGCCCCGTTACCGAGAGTTAATCGCACACCGCGGTATTTCTCATTGGAAAGGATGGCTGTACGCGTAAATGCTTGCCGCAATTCCTCCCGAGCGCCAATAACCACTTTGTCAGCACTACGCGGCAGTACACGCTGATAGTCGGGGAATTTTCCGTCCACCAACTTGGAGGTGAACATGAAATCATCAGTGGTAGCTCGGATATGGTTGTTCCCAATGACGATAGCCACCTCGGCACCGTCATCTTGCAACAGCCTCGCCAACTCCAGCACACCTTTACGGGGCAATATCACCTGCTTGTTTTCCTCTACCGGAAAGTCACTGTCCAGGGAGCACATCGCCAGGCGATGACCATCAGTTGCTACCACACGCAAACCCTTGGCATGCAGTTCCCATAGCATGCCGTTCAGGTAGTAGCGCACGTCCTGTTGCGCCATTGCGAATGCCGTGCGATCAATAAGTCGCCGCAGTTGTCCCTGCAACAAGGTGACCTTGTGGGTACCGATACTGTCTTCAACATTCGGAAAATCCCTGGCCGGCAAAGTTGACAACGTGAAGCGGCTACGACCGGAACGCACCGTGACCTTGCCCTCTTCGACTGCAAATTCGATTTCACAACCCTCCGGCAGTGATTTGCAAATATCCACCAGCTTGCGCGCCGGCACCGTAATTTCCCCGCTGTCTCCGCTGGACTGCTCCAGGCGCAGTCGACCGACCAACTCAACTTCCAGGTCCGTACCCGTCAGTGACAGCCATTCGCCATCCAGCACCATCAGTACATTGGCCAGGATCGGTAGCGTCTGGCGACGCTCGACCACGCCAGCGACCAGGTTGAGGGGCTTCAACAGGGCATCCCGTGAAATGGTGAACTTCATCTAGCGGTTTCCTATAGGTAATCGGCCGGCGGCCATTTATGACTCGATAAGGTCTGGATATTACTCTCGACTGGTCTGCTCTGGATCTAACTCAGGTCGTTAGTGAGCGCAGCAGATTCTTATAATCTTCACGTATATCGGAGTCAGTTTCGCGCAGTTCGCGGATTTTACGGCAGGCATGCAGGACCGTAGTGTGGTCTCTGCCGCCGAAACTGTCGCCTATTTCGGGCAAACTGTGGTTGGTTAACTCCTTGGCGAGCGCCATCGCCACCTGCCGCGGCCTGGCAACAGAGCGACTGCGACGCTTGGACATCAGGTCCGATACCTTGATCTTGTAATACTCGGCGACAGTGCGCTGGATATTATCAAGGCTCACCTGCTTGTCTTGCAACGCCAGCAGGTCCTTGAGGCTGTCCTTGATCAAATCGACATCGATTGGCTTGGATGTGAAGTGAGCGCTTGCTATTACCCTTTTCAGCGCTCCTTCGAGCTCTCGCACATTGGAGCGGATTCGCTGGGCGATAAAAAATGCCGCTTCCGGTGGTAGTTCAATTCGCGCCTGTACAGCTTTCTTCATGAGAATGGCGACGCGAGTTTCCAGCTCCGGTGGTTCTACCGCCACGGTCAGGCCCCAACCAAACCGCGACTTAAGTCGCTCTTCCAGTCCCTCAATCTCCTTCGGGTAGCGATCACAGGTAAGGATCATCTGCTGCCCGCCTTCGAGCAGCGCATTAAAAGTATGGAAGAACTCTTCCTGTGAACGCTCCTTGCCGGCAAAGAACTGAATATCATCGATCAACAGTGCATCGACCGATCGATAATAGCGCTTGAAATCGTTGATGGCGTTAAGCTGCAGGGCCTTGACCATGTCAGCCACAAAACGCTCGGAATGCAGGTAAACCACCTTCGCTTCCGGATTGCGCCGCAACAGGGCGTTACCGACGGCATGCATCAGGTGAGTCTTACCAAGGCCGACGCCGCCGTAAAGAAAGAGTGGGTTATAGGAGCCCCCGGGGTTTTCCGCGACCTGCCCGGCAGCCGCCAGAGCGAGCTGGTTAGACTTACCCTCGACGAAATTGTCAAAGGTGTAATGATCGACCAGGTAATTCTGGTGCCGTATCGCCCCTTCTACCTCCACCTGGCGTGCAGGCGCAGGCGCCATGCGCATACCCGTTCGCGGCACACCTGCAGTCTCGCCATCATTTTCGGCTGCGGTCTCCTGAGCCTGTGAAATCGCAGATGCAAGCTCAGCAGAGGCGCGTCTTGCGCTGTCCGGGCGCTGGGTGTCGGCGCCACCTGCAATGCTGGCATCCAGCGAGCGACTGGCGCTTGCAACGGTTCGTACCACAGTTTCTGTGGCTGCCCCGTTAACACGTTTCGGTGCACCGATTTCCAGCACCACCCTGCAATCGTCTTCGCTGGATACCTGGCTGACCAGCTCGCTGATCCGCTCCAGAAACTTGTCCATGACCCATTCCTTGACGAAGCGATTGGGCGCGTACAGGCAAAGATCATCAGCGTCGGGTGTATGTCGATGCTCCGCCTTGAGCGGCTTGATCCATGTATTGAATTGCTGGGACGGCAACTCCTCCTGGAGGCAGTTGACGCACTTTTCCCAAACCGGACTTGGCAATGTGTACCCCTGTTTTTGTTTTTGATTGGGCATCGTCCTACCCAATGTATTTCTGACGACACCCACAACGAGTCTCCGTAGCCTCGAGAGCACGTACGGGCGAATAATTCCTTGTATACATATCGCGGGGCAACCGGGCTGGCACTGGCTGTGTGCGTGCGTCCCGAACCGGTCAACCGTGTCCGAGCCACGAAAGACATCGCGATCCGAAAGAAAGCCGGTGCTTGTAGTTTTACCCGCAAAGCTCACGCATTCTAGCGCCGCCCCGGCAAGTTATCCACACCTTAAGAAAACCACAAAAAGCTATTTATATTTATATTTTTCAATAACTTAGGATACTTAAAAATCTGTCAATACGGTTTCAAAAAAATATTTTTTTCTTGTTATTAACATGTGGATAACTTGTTGCCGACAGGGAGAAAACATGTTTATCCCATGACAAATACCTGAGAATTCAGTAGCTTGCGTGACAACGGCGGCAAGTGTAATCCGGCCTGGCCCGCTGGGCTCTCGATTCCGAAAACCAGCGACTTCAGAAGGCCGGCCAGAGCCCGTGAACGTCTTCCAACAGGCCTCTATATCATTGATTTTATGATTGAATCCGTGCCTGCCTTTCACTAGAATACACGCCCTTTTGCGCGGCCACCTCACGTTTATCACGCCAGGTGCCGCATAACAGACATCAACCAGGACTCTCGTCATGAAAAGAACGTTCCAGCCCAGCGTACTGAAGCGCAAGCGCACGCACGGTTTCCGCTCACGCATGGCCACCAAGAGCGGCCGCCAGGTGATCAACCGTCGCCGCGCCAAGGGCCGCAAGCGCCTCGCAGCCTGATGCCCGGTTTTGGCAGCAGTGCTCGACCACTCCTTCCCTCGGAAGGACCGTTTGCTTGATGCTGCCGCCTACGGCCGCGTTTTTGACGCGGTCGAGGCCCGAGCCTCCCACAAGTACCTTCTTCTTCTAGCCGCCAGCAATACTCTCGGTCACCACCGCCTCGGGGTGATTGTCGCCAGGAAAAACGTCAAGCTGGCAGTGCAGCGCAACCGCTTTAAACGCATTGTCAGGGAAGTCTTCCGAACCCAGCCAACTGAAACAGCAGGCCTGGACGTTGTGATCATGGCCCGCAAGGGCGTCGATACGCTGGACAACAAGACTCTATCCACTATAGTGCGCCAGCAGTGGCAAAAGCTGGTCGACATCAAGGGATAAGCGGGTGCAAGAAATGCGCAAACAGAGCAGCGCCATGACTGGCCTGGACCGGTCAGGACTCAACGCCAGGGCCGCACGGCGCCTTGCCGAGTTCCTCTGGCTGCTGCCTGCCGCTGCACTGATCGGCCTGATCAAACTTTATCGACTGATTCTCAGCCCGTGGATCGGCAACCAGTGTCGCTTCTATCCCAGTTGTTCACACTACGGTGAAGAAGCCATTCGCCATCACGGCGCAGTGCGCGGCAGCTGGCTGACCCTGCGTCGACTGGGCAAATGCCACCCCTGGCACGAAGGCGGTTGTGACCCGGTACCCCCTTCCAAACCTCATTCCTGAAGAACTGTATATGGATGTCATTCGTTCCCTGCTGATTGGTGTAATCGCCGTGCTCTCCTTCATGTTGTTGACCGAATGGGTCAATTTTCAGGAAGCACGCGCTCCTGCCGCCTTGCCGCCCAACGCTCCGAGCCAGGTTGTCACCTCTTCAGATTCAGAGCTCCCCGCTGCACCCGTTGTTACGGACAGCGAAGACATACCAGAGGTAGAGGCTCCCGCGAACCCGACACCCGTGGTCAACACCGGCGAAACTATCAGCGTTACTACCGACCGTCTGCAGATACGCATCGACCTTACTGGTGGCGATATTACCGAAGTCGCCTTGATCGATTACCCGGCTCGTATCGAGAGCCCGGAAATTCCCTTCCTGTTACTGGAAGACAACCAGCGCCGCAGCTATATCGCCCAAAGTGGCCTGATCGGCCAGGACGGTATCGACAGCCAGGGCCGCGCCCGCTTCGCTACACCGGCACGGGCGTTTACCCTTGCCGACACCGCCGACGAATTGGTAGTGGACCTCATCGCCGTGGACACCGGCGATATCGACATAACCAAGCGGTTTACCTTCACCCGCGGAGACTACCTGGTTCGGGTGGAATACCTGGTGACCAACAATTCTTCCGAACGTTGGCAAGCCAACCTGTTCGGCCAGATCAAGCGTGACAGTAGTGACGACCCGTCCGCCGAACTATCCAGTGGTATGGGCATGGTGCCATTCCTCGGTGCCGCCACCACACTGCCAGATGAGCGTTTCGCAAAGTACGATTTCGAAGATATGCGCGAGAAGCCGCTCAAGGAAAAAATCGAGGGTGGCTGGATCGCGATGATCCAGCACTACTTCCTCAGCGCCTGGATACCCGATGCCAACCAGAGCCACAACTACAACACCCGGGTCACCAACAACGGTTTCAATATCGCCGGCTTCGTATCACCGGCGATTACCGTAGATCCGGGCCAGCAGGGCAGCGTGCGGGCCGAATTCTATGCGGGCCCCAAGGACCAATACCGACTGGCTGAAATTTCCGAATACCTGGACCTCAGCGTCGATTATGGCTGGCTGTGGTGGATAGCCCAACCGCTATTCTGGCTCCTGATCAAGATCTACAGCTTTGTGAACAACTGGGGTGTCGCCATCATCATGCTCACACTGGTGATCAAGGCGGCCTTCTTCAAACTCTCAGCAACCAGCTACCGCTCCATGGCCAACATGCGCCGGGTACAGCCGCAACTGCAGTCCATCCGCGAACGCTATGCCGAAGACAAGCAGAAGCAGTCGCAGGAAATGATGAACCTGTATCGCAAGGAAAAGATCAACCCGCTGAGTGGCTGCCTGCCGATCCTGGTGCAGATGCCGGTGTTCATTGCCCTCTACTGGGTACTCATGGAAAGTGTTGAACTGCGACAGGCGCCTTTCTTCGGCTGGATCCAGGACCTGTCGGTCATGGACCCATTCTTCATCCTGCCGCTGATCATGGGTGCCAGCATGTGGTTCCAGCAGAAGCTGGCGCCGCCGCCGCCAGACCCCATGCAAGCGAAGATCATGCAGTGGATGCCAATCATCTTCACTTTCTTCTTCCTGTGGTTCCCGGCCGGTCTGGTTCTGTACTGGGTAACCAACAACCTGCTGTCCATCGCCCAGCAGTGGTATATCACCCGGCAAATCGAGCGAGCCGGCAGCAAGGCCTGACAACGCAGGAGCGGCAATGAATCCCGCCCTGGAACAAGACACGATCGCGGCGGTAGCCACAGCGCCTGGCCAGGGTGGTATCGGAATCGTGCGACTGTCTGGCGGGGCTGCAGCCACGATCGGGAGTCAACTGTGTCAGCGTGATTTCACGCCGCGCCATGCACACTACTCGCAGTTCCTCGATGCCGACGGACAGGTCCTCGACAGCGGCATTGTCCTATATTTCCCTGCACCAAACTCATTTACAGGTGAAGACGTCGTCGAGCTGCATGGGCACGGCGGCACTGCAGTCATGGACCTGCTGCTGTCACGCTGCTGTGAGCTGGGAGCGCGGCTGGCCCAGCCCGGCGAGTTCAGCCAGCGGGCTTTCCTCAATGACAAGATGGACCTTGCCCAGGCCGAGGCCGTAGCCGACCTTATCAGCGCCACTACCGAGGCCGGTGTGCGCAGCGCCAATCGCTCACTGGCCGGGGAATTCTCACGACGCATTGCCACCCTGATGGACCAGTTGGTAGCACTGCGTGTCTACGTTGAGGCCGCTATAGATTTTCCGGAAGAGGAAATCGACTTTCTCGCCGAGGGCCAGGTCGCTGATCGCCTGCAGCAGATCCGCAATCAACTGGCATCAGTCACTGATAGCGCCCGGCAGGGAAGGCTCCTGCGTGACGGCATGAAGCTGGTGATCGCCGGCCGACCCAACGCTGGTAAATCCAGCCTCCTGAATGCACTGAGCGGTGAAGAGTCGGCGATAGTCACCGCGATCGAAGGCACCACCCGTGATGTCCTGCGAGAACACATCCAGATCGATGGTATGCCCCTGCACGTGGTAGACACCGCAGGCCTGAGGAGCAGTGAGGACCTGGTCGAACAGGAGGGCATCAAGCGAGCCTGGAAAGAAATGGCCAGCGCTGACCATGTACTGCTGGTGGTTGACGCCAGTGACCCGAAGGCTGCGGCAGCGGACACCGATACCCTGTGGCCGGAATTACACCGCGAACTCTCCGCCAATATCCCGGTAACCATCGTCCACAACAAGAGCGACCTGACCGGTACAGAGCCAGGCAGCAGCCAGCAGGCTGACGCCACCGTTATCAGCCTGTCGGCCAAAACCGGTGCCGGCATGCACCTGCTGCGCGATCACCTCAAAGCCAGCATGGGCTTCGACGCCGACGAGGCTCATGGATTCATCGCCAGGCGCAGGCATATCGATGCCCTGCAACGTGCTTCCCTGTGCCTTGAAGATGCTGGCGTCCAGGTAGAAAACGGCGCTGGCGAACTGCTGGCCGAAGATCTCAAGCGCTGCCACGGGGTACTGGGCGAAATCACCGGCGCGATGAGTGCCGACGACCTGTTGGGTGAGATCTTCTCCAGCTTCTGTATTGGCAAGTAGCGCACAGGCCACTACCGCTTCATCCACAGCCTGCCCAGAGCCTGTCACCGCAGTTAACAGCCGTCGCCGGTTCAGCATGATTCATCCACATGCTTTAAAAGGAAGCTGTGGGTTGCCACTGCACAGACACAGGGGTAACCCTATGAACAACAAAGAGCTCGTGAATGAGGCAAATCGAACAACGCTGTTATCCCCGCTACATGCAGGCTTCTTCACAGCCAGGGACAGGGCATACCACCGGGTTATTTAGGTCGTAACTCACTGATATATATAAATTAAACTGCCTTCTCCCCAGAATTCCGCCAGCTATTAATAACTACAATATTCCTTCTATATATACATAAATATATTTTCTTAACTTCCTAAATAGGAAATAGTCAGCGTCGCATGATCATCTTTTGATCACGCGCACTGATCACTCTATAATCGCGCTCCTTTTTCGAAACCCTGTACAGACGAGCTCAGTCTCATGACTCACAGCAGCGACAGTTACGATGTTATCGTGATCGGCGGCGGCCATGCTGGCACCGAGGCGTGCCTTGCGGCTGCGCGCATGGGCTGTCGTACCCTGTTGCTGACCCACAGCATCGATACCCTTGGACAGATGTCCTGCAATCCGGCTATCGGCGGCATCGGCAAGAGTCACCTGGTCAAGGAAGTCGATGCCCTGGGCGGTGCCATGGCGCGCGCTACCGATCGCGCCGGCATCCAGTTTCGTACCCTAAACGCTCGCAAGGGCCCTGCGGTGCACGCGACCCGGGCTCAGGCTGACCGGGTGCTGTACCGCAATGCCATTCGCCAGATTCTGGAAAGCGAACCGAACCTCTCCATTTTCCAGCAGGCTGTCGACGACCTGGTCATTGAGAATGGACGCGCCGTGGGTGCCGTTACACAGATGGGCCTCGAGTTCCGGGCGCGCTGTGTGGTGCTGACCACCGGAACCTTCCTGGGTGGCCGGATTCATATCGGGCTCGATAATCACGCCGGTGGACGCGCCGGCGACCCGCCTTCGATCGCCCTCGCACAACGGCTGCGCGACCTGCCATTCCGCGTAGAACGCCTGAAGACCGGCACCCCTCCGCGCATCGATGCGGGCAGCGTCGACTTTACCGACCTCGAGGAGCAATGGGGCGATGAGCCCTCGCCGGTGATGTCCTTCATGGGCAGCGTCGACGAGCACCCTGAGCAGCGCTGCTGCTGGATAACCTATACCAACGAGCGCAGTCACGACATCGTGCGCAGTGCCCTTGATCGCTCGCCCATGTTTACCGGTGTTATCGAAGGCACCGGGCCGCGCTATTGTCCGTCCATTGAAGACAAGATTCACCGTTTTGCCGACAAGAACGCGCACCAGGTGTTTATTGAGCCCGAGGGCCTGACCACCCGCGAGCTATACCCCAATGGCATTTCCACCAGCCTGCCCTTCGATGTACAGCAGGAAATGGTGCGCTCCATCGCCGGTTTTGAGAACGCGCATATCACCCGTCCCGGTTACGCGATCGAGTACGATTTCTTTGATCCGCGCGATCTTCAGTACTCGCTGGAAACCCGGGCGGTTCCGGGCCTGTTTTTTGCTGGCCAGATCAATGGCACCACCGGCTACGAGGAAGCCGCAGCCCAGGGACTGCTGGCCGGCTTGAATGCCGCCCTCCAATGTCGCGACGAGGCACCCTGGTGCCCACGCCGCGATGAGGCCTATATCGGCGTGCTGGTGGATGACCTGATTACCCTGGGCACGCTCGAGCCCTACCGTATGTTCACTTCGCGGGCGGAGTACCGGTTGTTACTGCGCGAAGACAACGCGGATTTACGCCTGACGGAACGCGGCCGCGAACTGGGCCTGGTCGGCGACCAGCGCTGGGCTCGATTTGAAGCCAAGCGCGAGGGTATTGCCCGCGAGCAGGCGCGCTTGGCGGCGGCTATTGTGCATCCTGGCACAGCGGCAGCCGATCAACTCGCGCCGCATCTCAAGCAACCCCTGGCGCGGGAGTACGCTGCTATGGATCTGCTGCGGCGGCCGGAGCTCGGTTACTCTGAACTTGCCGCGGCACTGCCCGGTGATGCCGCGCCGGCAGACGTGGCACAGCAGGTTGAAATACAGGCCAAGTACGCCGGTTATATCGATCGCCAGCAAGACGAGGTCGAACGACTGCGGCGCCACGAAAACATGCACCTGCCCGATAGTCTCGACTACCAGGCCATTGATGGCCTGTCGAACGAGGTCAAGCAGAAGCTCGATGATGCTCGCCCGGTTACCCTGGCCCAGGCTGCCCGTATTCCCGGCGTCACGCCGGCGGCAGTGTCACTGCTGCTGATTCATCTCAAGAAGCGGCAACTGAGGAGGTCGGCCTGATGCGCGCGCAGCACTGGATATTGTTAGGCATCTTGATCGCGGTCACGTGGGGCGCGCTGCTGAACGGCTGCAGCGAGCCACGGCAGGAAGAGGCGTTGTCGCCGGTCCTGCACCGCAGCCTGATCGCGAACCCCGAGTCTCTCGACCCGCACAAGGCACGCAGCGTTCAGGCGGGCGATGTCCTGCGCGACATCGGCGAAGGCCTGACGACATATTCGGCAACGGGCGAGCTGGTGCCCGGTACCGCAAGTGAGTGGACCGTGTCCGATGACGGCCTCGTCTATACGTTCACTATTCGCGACGAGGCGCGCTGGTCCAACGGTGAGCCAGTGACGGCGGAGCACTTTGCGTTCAGTCTGCGGCGCCTGGTCGACCCGGCGATAGCGGCGTTTTATGCGCAGATGCTCGGTGACATCGTCAACGCTCGCGCAATCATAGCGGGTGACAAGGCGCCGGAAGAGCTCGGCGTCGAGGCTGTCGATGAGCGCACGCTCGTTCTTACGCTCGAGCGGCCGACGCCATATTTGCTCAGCCTGCTGACGTACCCGGCGACGTTTCCTGTTCATCCGGACTCGATCGCCACGCACGGCGATGCCTTCACGCAGC
>JAAUXY010127564.1_pt1 | contig 48192 bp, 36 predicted proteins | sample 7278121 | NCBI WGS metagenome assembly JAAUXY01 (sample SAMN14350117, study PRJNA611818) | marine sediment metagenome | isolation source: surface marine sediment (1.8m) | place: French Polynesia: Moorea | collected 2018-08
ATGGAGTTGAATATGCATCTAAATGCAGTTGATTCAAACGCCATGCCCTTTGCGCTATGCCCCATGCCCGGTAATCGTAGACTATCATAGTACCAGCTTCTGAAATTAGCTACAAGATAACTTTTCCGGTATTTATTGTGTTGTACCCGCCCAGTGCTTCCACGCGCTGCTTAAAGTCTTGGCTGTTGATGATGTCCAACAGAATCTGAACCGCATCGCTGGCGAAAAATTCCGGCTGGACAACCAGATCGTATTGCTCGGTGACCACCGGGATAAATTCCAAATCCAAGGCTTTGGCGGCGGCATAAATTCCCAAACCGGCATCTGCGGCTCCGCTCAACACAGACACGGCTACCGCCATGTGGGTAAATTCTTCATTTTGATAACCGTTAATCTCGGCGGCTTTGACGTTTAACTGGTTTAGTTTGTAATCCAGTAAAATTCTTGTGCCGGACCCGAGTTGCCGATTGATAAAAGAAACCTCATTGCGGCTGAGATCCGCAATGCCGCCAATTTGCTTGGGATTGCCTTTTTTGACAATCAAACCTTGATCGCGTTGCACCAAATGGACCAGCTTAACAGGCGTATCCGGTAGATATTTTTTGAGGTAAGAAATATTATAAGACCCATCGGCGGTATCCAGAAGATGAGTGCCTGCCAGATGGCATACACCGCGCTTAATGGCCATCAGACCGCCCATACTGCCGACGTGGCTGGAGGAAAGGGTGAGTTCACTGTGGTTGGCCTTGAGTTGATCGGCGAGAACATCCAGGGAATTATCATGGCTTCCAACAATTACAATCGTTTTGCGAATAGCAGGTAGGGGTCGCAGCAATTCCGCTGATACGATTTCATTGTCGTTGATGCCTTCAACATGGTTGGGTATCCGAATGATGCCATCGGCTTCGGTGATGGATGTAATCGTGCCGGCGCCTCTGGGCAGTGGTGTCGCCACAATACGGCCACTGACTTCACCCAGCTTCACGCGCAGGAATTCCTCCACTCCGAGTTTGGAAGCAATCTTTTTGGTTGGTTGGACCTCAACCGATTCCCTTTGCAGCTCTGATTGGCCGAGAAATGCATGCAATAGGGGTTGGACAAATTGTTCAAAAGCAATTATGGCTGAAACCGGATAGCCCGGAATGCCAAAGACCGGCTTGGTCGCAACCGATCCGATGACAATGGGTTTGCCGGGCATGATCGTGACCCCGTGAACATGCACCTCACCCAGATCGACGATGGCGGTCTTGGCAAAATCCTCTGAGCCGGCCGATGAGCCGCCAAGTACCAGAACCATTTGATAATCCCCATCTACGGCGGCTGTGATGGCCTTTTTAATCTTGTCGATATCATCCACGACCATTTCATGACGCTGATAAGCGCCGCCGCATTTTTCAATCAGTTTGCCGAGGACAAACGAATTGGTTTCCAGTACCTGTCCCGGCTGAAAATCAGGGAGCTTAAGTTGGCGCCAGTCCACCAGTTCCGAACCCGTAGGGATAATCAATACCTTAGGTCGGACCTTAACCGGTACGCTAAACACGCCTCCTGAGAGCAGCGCGCCAACGCAATAGGGCGTGACCACATGATTTTGCGGGAAAAGCAATTCAGTGGCAACGATGTCCTCTCCGACTCTGCGAACATTTTGCCAAGGAAATACGGGAGCTTCGATCTCCACGCGCTCTTCGTCCAACGCATTGACATCTTCGACCATGATGACGGCATCCGTATCCGGTGGCAGAACGTGGCCGGTATTGACATAAAATGTTTCGCGATTGACCATCAGCGTTTTGGGTGTTACCGCGCTGGCCCCGAAAGTGATCTCGGCTTTTACGGCCAGTCCGTCCATTGCTGCTAGATGGAAGTTGGGCGACGACAGTCGGGCATTGACCGGTTCTGCCAGAATCCGACCGACGGCATCCGGCACAGATATTTCTTCGCTCTCCAGCGGCGGTAAGTCGGCAAACGCCTGAAAAAGAATATCCCGGGCCTCCGGCAGGGTTTTCATTTTCAAGTAAATGTTGCGTCCTTTGTTCATATAAAGCTCCGTTTACATATCAGTCTTATGTCAATTTAAAAGCTGTCACTAACTGGAGTATTGGAGTACTGGAGTGTTGGAGTAATGTACTTTTTGACCATCTGACTCCTATTCTTTCCCAGTACTCCACTACTCCATTACTCCATCACTCCAATTAACAATGGAAATAAATGTTCTTGAACTATTACATTGGTATAACCTCAACCTCATCGCCCTTATTGAGCCCCTCGGTGTTGATATCAATCTGAACAAGACCGTTGGCATTGACCATCGTGCTAATCAATCCGGATTTTCCCAAGACGGGGTCCGCCCATATCTGGTTGCCCTCACGACGGAGCCGAACCCGAATAAAATCCACACGCCCCTGCTTCGAAACCACATTACGGCTCAATCTGGCCGGCAAGCCCAGCACGTCATCTTCCATACCGGATTGTCCGCCGATATGTGCAACGAAGGGCTGGACCACCTTGGAAAATACAATCATGGCAGAGACTACATGCCCGGGCATTCCCCAGAACGACTTGTCTTTAACCTTTGCCAGTATGGTCGGTTTGCCGGGACTGATGGATATGCCGTGAACCAGGATTTTTGCATCCTGCAAAGATGACAGGACATCAACCGTAAAGTCACGGGTGCCGACCGAACTTCCTCCGGAAATTAAAACCATGTGGCATTGGTCGAGCGCTAGCCGGCTTTTTTCGAGCAGCATGTCAAAATCATCTCGCACTATTCCATACGGAACAGCTAAGGCGCCGGCCTCGCGGATTAAACCTGCCAATGTATAGGTGTTGATATCGCGAATCTGCCCCACCAGGGGTGTTTCGCTGATGGGGATGATTTCATCGCCGGTGGATATAATGCCAACCACGGGTTTTTGGTAAACGCTAATTTGCTGCTTGCCCAAAGCTGCCAGAAGACCAGCTTCTTGCGGGCGTATGGTTTGTCCTTTGCGCAGCACGCTCGTGTGTTTTTGGATATCTTCGCCGATGGCAATCATATTCTGGCCGGGAGCGACACTACGGTAAACTTCAATCGTAGTGTCATCGATGGCTTCGGTGTGTTCAATCATCACAACACTATCGGCGCCCGTTGGAACCATCCCACCGGTTGAGATCCTGGCGGCCTCTCCGGGTGCAATTTCAAACTCCGGCGATTGTCCCATGGCGATATTGCCGGTTATGGTCAGGTAAGCCGGGTTGCCTTCACTGGCGCCAAAAGTTGAGGCACCTTGAACAGCGTATCCATCGACTATCGTGCGTGGGAAATCCGGCAGATCTTCATCGGCAACGACGTCTTCAGCTAAGGTTCTACCGACCGCTTCCGGTAAAGAAATCTGCTCCCATCCGACCTGCGGAAAGGAGCGGCGATATCCCAAAACCGCTTCTAAATCAGTAACCTTAAAGAATTCTTTCATTGTTCTACATTGTCCGTTTCGATACGTTCAAAAATGAAAACCTAGAAGCTGTCTCAAAAATAGTAGATCACGCTCAAGGGCAAGGCGAAAACCGATTCAAAAGTGGAGCATACACGTTAGTATTCGAGCATTTTGAATCGGTTTTACGCACACCTTAATGTTCATAAAATTAGATGTGTGATCCCGATTTATCGGGGAAACACAGCCCTTGAGCGTTAGATGCATTTTTGCGATAGCTTCTAATTGTTAGCACACCGTGTCACGCAATTCAAATAATCTAATTTTTCTGTCATTCTTTTTCCATGCTACTTGTTCAAAATTGGCCGGCTTCTGTCCTCGACTCGCCTGAGCTCGTCGCAGGCTGGTTATTTGCTACTGGCGGCTCGCTGCTGGCTCCTGGCTTTTAACACGATGGGCGGGGTTTATCCCCGCCCGCAGCAAACATCTGCAATGCAACCTCATCGAGCTGTCTGCAGTTCGGCCAGCAGCCAGAAACCAGTAGCCAGTTGTAAGTTTGTTCTCCCTTCTTGCCAAACGAACCAATAAATGGTTATAATCACCAGCGAAATAAAATTGAAGGTGAACCTACCGCAACATCACCCAAAAAATAAACCTTATGCCCGAACCAGAAGAATCTTCAGCGCCGTTGCCGCGGGCTGAAAAACCGGAGTTTTTGAGCGATAAGCGCTTTGACGCGCTTGATTTGCCGACGCAGCTGCTGTCGGCTCTGAATGAGGCCGGTTTTGTGCACTGCACGCCGATCCAGGAGCAGACACTTCCCATTTCACTAAGTGGTCGCGATGTTGCCGGTCAGGCACAGACCGGAACTGGTAAAACAGCGGCTTTTCTGGTCACCGTTATTACGCGCCTATTGATGCTTTCCGATCGCAATGAGCATTTGCCTTCGGCGCTCATTATTGCACCGACGCGGGAGCTTTCTCATCAAATTTACGAAGAGGCGCGCACTTTGTGCCGCCACACGGATCTGAAGATTGCCGAAGTGGTCGGTGGTGTCGATTACAAGCGCCAGGCCCAAATCCTACGCCGCGGCGTGGATATCGTCATCTGCACACCCGGGCGCATCATCGATTACTACAAACAGGGCATTTTCAAAACAGAAGCCATTAAAATTTTGGTGATCGATGAAGCCGATCGTTTGTTTGACTTGGGATTCACCAAGGATATGCGCTATCTGCTCCGCAAACTGCCCCTTTATGAAAAACGGCAATCTATGCTCTTTTCAGCAACCCTTTCTTATCGGGTCATGGAGCTGACCTATGAATACATGAATTTACCCGAGTTTATTTCGGTCACACCTCAGACCATAACGGTTGAGGGCATCGACCAGCAGATGTTTCACGTCGGAACAGATAAGAAATTGGAGCTTTTGTTGGGTTTGCTCAAAAGAGAAGAGTGGAATCGAATGCTCATCTTTGTGAACACCAAAGTCGGAGTGGATTGGCTGACCCGCAAACTGAAAGGCAATGGCTGGCCGGCGGAAAGGATCACCGGTGATTTGCCCCAGCGCAAGCGTTTTCGGCTGATGGAGCAATTCAAAAATGGCAATATAAAAATCTTGGTGGCCACCGACGTGGCTTCCCGTGGCATTCATGTTGAAGATATCAGCCATGTGATCAACTATGACCTGCCCCAGGATTCTGAAAATTATGTACATCGCATCGGCCGCACCGCCCGGGCCGGCAAGACCGGCAAAGCCTTTGCTTTGGCCTGTGAAGACTATGTCTACCATCTGGAGCCCTTGGAGGAAATGCTGGGATACAAAATACCCGTGATCTGGCCCGGAAACGACTGGTATGCAGCCGATAAGTCGAAACCCATCGCTCGCGAGCGCAGATCCCGTATTAGAAAATCCGGTCGAAAGCGCAGCCAGCATCGGGCCAAAAAGCGCTCTCAAGCGCCACCCGCATCAACAAAATCCAAGACGCGTTCGTTTCCGGGCGCTTTTTTCGGCTTCGGTCCCGAATCTCCCAAAGTCAGCGGCACCCAGAAAAAGGAAGACGCTGAAGCACCCGCCGCTAAAAAGCGACCCCGGCGTAAAAAAAAGAGCCCTGCTCGGAAGCCCAAAAAATCCAAGCCCGATAAGCCTGAAAAGCGGCGCTAAGGCACCGCCAAACTGCTGAGAAATCCTCCCTTGTGTCTGGCCTGACGCTTGAAGATCAAACCACGGTTTTTCTCCCTTGATAAAGTCCAACTTTTTACTTAAATTACCTGCTATGGGTCGTGTATTCGATTTTAAAGATGCCCTCGCGTATGAGCAGTGGCTAAAAAAACCCGAAAATAAAGCCGCTTTCGAACTTGAAACTCGGCTGATGCAAACACTGCTCAAGCCGATGCGGGGCGAATCGGTGCTGGATATCGGGTGTGGGACCGGTGCATGCTTGCACGCCTTTTTAGACATGGAGCTGCAAGTAACCGGCCTGGACCCATCGACCTATATGCTGGATATTGCCGCCCGCAATATCGGCAACCGTGCCGATCTTTATCAGGGCTTTGCCGAAGACCTGCCTTTTGATGACAATTCGTTTAATTACGCCTGTCTGTTTACGACCCTGGAGTTTGTCGATAATCCCCAAAAAACGCTGGAAGAAGCCTGTCGGGTCGCCAAAGACCGTATCTTTATCGGTGTCTTAAACCGCTATGCCATCAAGGGCATCCAGCGACGCGTCAAAGGCATGTTTACGGCCACCATTTTCAACCATGCCCAATTTTTCAGTGTCTGGGAACTGAAACAGAGAATTCGTAAAATTGTCGGCCACACGCCCGTATCCTGGCGGACCGTTTGCCAATTACCTTCCCAATCGGGAAAGATCGCCACCAGCCTGGAGCAGTCCAAAATTATTCAACGCTGTCCGTTTGGCGCTTTTGCCGGGATGGTGGTTTCCCTGGTTCCGAAATTTAGAACGCGCCCTTTGACCATGCGATATCACGCCGGCAATTCGGGCAGCGCGATCACCTGAATCTTGCATGATAATTAATGAGAAAGTAAGATAATGTTATAAAACAGCCTTCAATTCGCCATTTTTCAACTTGATGACTATGGAAGCTTACCTGTATGAAAAATTGGAGGACCGCCAGGTCAAATGCCATTTGTGCAGCCATCGTTGTGTCATAAAAGACGGCCGGCGGGGCCTGTGCAGCGTTAGAGAAAATCAAGCCTGTACCTTACAGACACTGGTTTATGGCAAACTGATTGCGCGGCATGTAGATCCCATTGAAAAAAAGCCGCTGTTTCATTTCCTGCCGGGGACCCTATCCTATTCGGTGGCCACTGTCGGGTGCAATCTGCGCTGCCGATTTTGCCAGAACGCAGACATTGCGCAGATGCCGACCGATCATAAAGGCCGGATCATGGGCAACACGGTTACGGCCCAGCAGGTGGTTGATGATGCCGCCACCTCCGGCTCCCGCAGCATTGCATATACGTATACCGAGCCGACGGTGTTTTTTGAATTTGCTTATGATACCGCCAAAATTGCCCATGCGCGCGGCATCCGTAATGTTTTTGTGACCAACGGCTATATGACATCCGAAGCCATCGAAATGATCAAGCCCTATCTGGATGCCGCCAACGTGGATTTGAAGGCTTTCACTGACGACTATTATAAGAAAGTTTGTGGCGCGCGCCTCGGCCATGTCCAGGAAACCTTGCGAAGCATGAAGGCCGCCGGTATTTTTGTCGAAGTCACCACCTTGATCGTGACGGGGCTCAACGACGGCCCTGACGAGCTGCAACAACTGGCTGAATTTATCGCCCATGATTTGGGAACCGACACACCTTGGCATATCAGCCGGTTTCATCCCACTTACAAACTCACCGACCGTCCGGCCACACCGGTGCAAACGCTTACACGTGCTCGCGAAATCGGGTTGCAGGCCGGACTTAAATACGTCTATACCGGCAATGTGCCCGGCAATGATGCCGAAAATACCTTCTGCCCCGGCTGTGGTGAGAAGGTCATTGAGCGCCGGGGGTTTCAGGTCGGTGCCATGCGCCTCAAGGACGGCGCCTGTGCGCATTGTGGTGAAAACATTGAAGGAGTCTGGCGCTAAACGCTTTTAGCGGCTTATTTATCCCTTATTTTCAAACGCCTTGATGTTTCCATACTTTACCCGCAACCTAATTCAACCCATCACCCTGATAGCATCTTAAATTAAAGCAACAGATTAAATCTTGACTCCCAAATTCCATTTCTTTATAGTCGCATATTTAAATTGGATTAATTTGCCCATAACCGTAGGGATTAACTTGGACCTCACATGCAAGCACTTCAAAAATTGAGCGCCAAAATCGATACGCTCAACCAGTGGGTTGGGCGGGGCGTTGCCTGGGTGACGCTGGGCCTTGTGCTGGTGGTATTTGTCGATGTTGTCATGCGCTATCTGTTTAAGACCAGTTTCGTTTTCACCCAGGAGCTGGAATGGCATCTGTTTGGTTTTATTTTTCTGATCGGTGCCGGCTACACCCTGCTGCATGATGGCCACGTGCGGGTGGATATAGTCTATCAACGGGTCGGGTTCAAAACCCGGGCCTGGATCAATCTTTTTGGTGTGATTTTATTTCTGATACCCGGCTGTATCATGGTGATCACCACCTCCTGGGCATTTACGCTCAATTCATTTGCTATTCTGGAGGGTTCTCCGGATCCCGGCGGGATCCCCTTTCGGTTTATACTCAAAGGCTGTTTGCCGGTCGGTTTTACGCTCTTGCTGCTGCAGGGCATTTCTTTGGGTATCCATAGTTTGATGCAGATTCTGGGAATTGAAAAGCCAAAGGAGACATAGCCCTGATGGAATATCTTGCCGCCTGGATGTTTTTAGCGCTGACTATTTTATTGATGGGCGGGTTTCCGGTCACCTTCACCCTGCTGGGTACGGCGCTGACCTTCGGGCTGATTGGTTTCGGGTGGGATTTTTTCAATCTGCTGCCCTTGAGGATTTGGGGCCGTATGACCAATGTGACGCTGGCGGCGGTGCCTTTATTTGTTTTCATGGGCGTCATGCTGGAACGATCGGGTCTGGCCGAAGAATTGCTGGATACCATGGGGCTGCTGTTCGGACGACTGAGGGGCGGATTGGCGATCTCCGTAGTGGTGGTCGGTGCGCTGCTGGGTGCCTCCACCGGAATTGTCGGCGCAACGGTGGTCACCATGGGACTGCTGGCGGTGCCCACCATGCTCCGGCGCGGTTATCAAAAGGAATTGGCCACCGGCACGGTATCGGCCTCCGGTACCCTGGGACAAATCATACCGCCTAGTATTGTGTTGGTGCTCATCGGTGATATTGTCGGGGTCTCGGTCGGTGATCTGTTTATTGGAGCTGTCCTGCCGGGTTTACTGCTGGTGGGCCTTTTTATTATCTATATCCTGATTGTCGCTTTTTTACGGCCCGGTGTGGCGCCGGCCATTTCAAAAGAAGAATTGGCGGCCATCGGACCACGCCAGCTCGCGGCCCAGGTCGGCCGCGCGCTGTTTCCGCCCTTGTTTTTAATGGTAGCCGTGTTGGGCTCCATCTTTGCCGGCATCGCATCACCGACTGAAGCCGCGGCCGTCGGTGCGGTGGGCGCCACCCTTCTGACAATTGTCAACCGCAAGTTTAGCTTAAAAATTTTGCGCGAGGTGATGCACACCACCGTACGCCTGACCTGCATGGTCTTTATTATTCTGTGCGGGGCGGCTGCATTCGGCCTGGTATTCCGGGGTCTGGGCGGCGATACCATCGTGCGTGAGTTTCTGAGTGGTGTCGCCGAACAATACAGCCAGGGCGCGGTCCTGGCCATCGTGATGCTCATAATTTTCTTTATCGGGTTTTTCCTGGACTTCATCGAAATTACGTTTATCCACGTACCGGTTCTGGCGCCGATTATGATCGATTTCGGCTACGATCCGGTCTGGTTTTGCATTCTGCTGGCGGTCAATCTGCAAACATCCTTTTTAACACCGCCTTTCGGGTTTTCATTGTTTTATCTAAAGGCGGTCACACCACCCGAAGTGACCACCGGCCATATCTACCGCGGTATTATTCCGTTTGTTCTTTTTCAGCTCATCGGGCTAATGATCGTCGTTTTTTTCCCCAAACTGGCCACCTGGCTGCCCAAGCTGGTTTTTGGACCCTAAACAGGCGTTAAAGTGCCCCCATGCCTTGACTTCAGTTGCCGAGTCAACTAAGGTGAGCCAATATTCATTGGCCCGAACGCGCAACGGCCAATTTTATATATATTTCAATTAGTTGTTTGTTTTAATAGTTGGTTTCAGTTGAAACCGTTTTTGAGCTGAAAGTTGATCTGTAAAGGAGGATCATTATGAAAAGACGAGATTTTCTGAAAAAGGCTGGTATCGGAGCGGCTTCAGCTGCCGCAGCAGCAGCAGGTGTTGCCGGCCTGGTGGGCTGCGCCAGGGAAGAAGAAAAGAAACCTGAACCGGCAGTTGAAAAGGCGCCAGCAGTTGTTGCCAAAAAAACCTATAAATGGAAAATGGTCACTACCTGGCCGCCCAAACTGCCGGTACTGCAGGAAGGCTGTGAACGCCTAGCCCAACGGGTGAATGAAATGTCCGATGGACGCTTGACCATCGAAGTCTTTGCCGGCGGTGAGCTGGTACCCCCGTTGGAGAGCTTTCAGGCGGTTTCCGATGGAACCGTTGAGGTCGGCAGCGGTGCCTCTTATTACTGGGCCGGCAAAGAACCCGCCACCCAGTGGTTTGCGGCGGTACCTTTCGGCATGAATGCCCAAGGTATGGGCGCTTGGTTTCACGGCGGTGACGGGCTCAAACTCTGGGAGGAAACCTATGCCCCGTTTAACCTGATTCCGCGTCCCGGCGGCTCCACCGGTGTCCAGATGGGCGGCTGGTTTAACAAAAAGATCAACACCATCGATGATTACCAAGGCTTGAAAATGCGCATCCCGGGCCTGGGCGGCAAGGTCGTGGCCAAGGCCGGTGGGACAGTGGTGCTGCTGCCCGGCGGTGAAATCTTCACCTCCCTGGAGCGTGGTGTTATCGATGCCACCGAGTGGGTCGGGCCCCTGCATGACCTGCGGATGGGATTTTATCAGGCCGCCAAATATTACTATTATCCCGGCTGGCATGAACCCGGCACTTATCTGGAATATTTTTTCAACAAAAGTGCCTATGAAGGCTTGCCCAAAGACCTGCAGCACATTTTAGATGCCGCCTGTATGGAAAACGAACAATGGGCGCTGACCCAGTTTGATGCCCAGAATGGTGCGGCCCTGCAGGAGCTCATCACCAAACATAAAGTCGAAGTCATCCAGTTCCCGGATGAGGTTCTGAGCGAGTTGCGGAAAATGGCCACTGAGGTGGTGCAGGAAGAAGCCGCCAAGAGCCCCATGGCCACAAAGGTCGCCGCGTCTTTTGCTAATTTCCAGAAGGTCGTCGGCACCTGGGGCAGCGTGTCTGAGCGGGCTTACTTTAACGTTATTCAACAGGCAATGTCCCTTAAAGGATAAGTCAAAATGTAAATCGATCCAGCTCGGTTTACATCCTGCAAACAAACGCCAGCCGGTTTTGTTACCCGGCTGGCGTTTTGTATCTTTAGGGGGTCGCCTTTATTGCGCCATTTTATGCATTCGGATGCTTTTGTCGATGGCCTGTACCGCCAGCAATGAAACGAGTGCCATGGCAGCCCCGCCAAAAAACGGAATGCGATAATCCACTACCCACAAAATTCCTCCCAAGGCCGGCAGAAAAACAGCAGCAATGTGATTGATGGTAAAGCCCACCGCCATACTGGGGGCAATATCCCGCGGATCACCGACTTTCTGGAAATAGGTTCGAATGGCAATGGCAAAATTAAAGAAGATATGATCCAATATGTAAAGAAGGCCCACTATCCATTTTGAATCGGTCAAGGCGTAAGCCAGGAATATGATCACCAGGCTGGCGTATTCCAGAGATAGCACCTTGCGTTCGCCAAAGCGAATGATGCTCTTTCCGATCAACGGGCTCAAATAATAGTTGATCAGGTTGTTGATCACAAAGAGGATGGTTATTTCCTGAACCGAATATTTGAATTTTTGCACCATCAACAGTACTGAAAAAGCGATAAAAATCTGGCGCCGCGCACCGGCCATGAAAGTGAGAAAATAAAACAGCCCGTATTTTTTGCGCAACACCATTTTTTTACGCTGGGGAACAATATCCTGTTGGGCCGGCTTGCGCGTCAGGGCCCAGGCGGATGCAGCCATGATCAATGCGCCGATCAGCAGGTAGATCTTGGAAAAATTCAAGAAAAAGGCCAGAATGTAAATCGCCAGCCCTACACCAATGGCGGACGCAGCGGCGTAACTGCGCTGTTTGCCAAATACCCATGGCGAGGTATCGGTATCAAAGTATTGCAGCGTCAAAGACATATTGGTGGTTTCGAAATAATGGAAGCCAAAGCTCATCAACAGGGTGGTGAACATGAGGCCGGCAAAATTGGGCAGCAAGCCGGTAATGGCCAGTCCAAAACCCAACACCAAAATCGATAGGGCCGAAAGCCGGTGCTCCCTGATGATCATGATGACATAAACCGCCAGCAGGGCCAAAAATCCGGGGATTTCCCTTACCGATTGAATCACCCCGATATGATCGCCATCCAGCCCGGCAATGTCTACGGCGAAATTGTTGAACAGGGTTTGCCAGGTCTGCAATCCGATGGTGGAGCAGATGGTTAAAACTGCTAAATACCAGAACATCGGGTTGCTTTTAATTTCTTTTTTGGGTTTCATGTGTTGATGGCTCTATTATTGCAAAATTATGAGTCATTCGAAGCGTCGGGCCTTTTTGGGATGATGCTTGTCGGCAAAATGGCGCCGACTGCATGTATCAGGGCCATTTTTAAACCGGATTTTGGCGTCATTTTGGTCAAAGTTCAAAGCTTTAAACCCATTTTTTTATATTAATTTTAGAAAGTTAAGCGTTTTTTGCCCTTGCAGAAAAGGGCAGGTTCAAAATTTTGAACCTTTCCCAATAATAAAAAAATGGTTTAAAAACAACAGGTTTTTCAAATTACAGGCTTTTAGGGTTAAAATATATGAACTTTATGCCTCTTTTTTAGTCGTTTTATTGATGTCGTTGGCCGCCGCATCCGGCATGGTGATTATTTATAAGATGCTGAAATTTATATAAATAAAAAATAAATTTGTCTTATTTCAGAAATTCTGCCTGCTTTTGGCAAGGCTTTTGCATTTTGCTTAGATGCAGCCTAATAATTTCTTCATCTGTTCTCCTCCTTAACGGCTAATCGGAAAAATCTGATTAGCCGTTATTTTTTTGTTTGAATTTTGATAACCTTTTCCATAACAATATCCCTTTACCTGAATTATAACAAATAGGTGTATCGGAGCAGCCAGTTGAGGATCATCGACGTCCATACCCATATTTTCCCCAAGGAAATCCGGACCCGGCGGGAAGCCTATTTTACAGACGAACCCGCATTCAAAAAATTGTATCAATCGCCCAATTCCCGATTGATCGATGCACAAGAGATGCTGGCGGCCATGGATGATCACAGGGTGGAAAGATCCGTTATTTTTGGATTTCCGTGGAAAGATTCGCAATTATTTAAAAAACACAATGATTATATCATTGCGGTGGTCAACCGCCACCCGGATCGATTTATCGGCCTGGGCTGCTTTGATCCCCTTTGTGAAGATGCGGCTGAGGAAACGCAGCGCTGTCTCGAGCAGGGGGGGCTCTCGGGCATCGGAGAGCTGGCTTTTTATCAAAGCGGGATTGATGATGTGGCGCTGGCGCGATTGCAGCCGGTCATGGACATATGCCAAGAGCAGAATCGACCGGTTTTGATTCACACCAATGAGCCCATCGGGCACACCTATCCCGGCAAAACCCCCAATACCCTGACCCAGATCTATCAATTGATCGATAGGTTTTCAGACAATAAAATTGTTTTAGCCCACTGGGGCGGCGGTCTGTTTTTTTTCAGTCTGCTGAAAAAGGAAGTCAAGCAACGCCTAAGGCATGTGTATTTTGATACGGCCGCTTCACCATATCTATACGATCCAAAGGTCTACCGCTTGGCCATTGAGTTGGTCGGGGTGGAAAAAATCCTATTTGGCAGCGATTTTCCCCTCTTGCCGCCCGACCGGTATGTTGATGAGATGAAGGCAGCCGGGCTATCACAAGACGAAATGAACAAGATCTGTGGTCTTAATGCGGCAAAACTTTTCGGCGTTGCAGATTAATAGTTATTGGCCTCACGCAAAGCCGCAAAGGTTTTTTTTCAATACCCACTCGCCTTTGCCAGAAGCCAGTAGCCAGCAGCGAGCAGCCAGTAACCTCTGAATCCTTGAACCTGATTCTTAACACCTAAAACTTTGATAGATTGGAATATGGAATACAAATGCAGAAGTACAAAGTTGCTGTGGTGAAATATGAAAATCCGCTTGAATCGGTGCGCAAGGCGGTTGAATGTTGCGCCGGTCTGGACCATCTGCCGGCCGGGGCCCGGGTGTTCATCAAGCCCAACATTGTGTTCTGGACTCGCGCGGTGGCTTTTCCCAAATGGGGAGTGATCACCACTTCCCGGGTCGTGGAAGACATTATCATTTTGCTCAAAGAACGGGGAATTGATGATATTACCATCGGCGAGGGAACGGTCACCATGCGCCCTAAAGATACCGCCACACCAGCCCATGCTTTTGAAACCCTGGGTTACGGCGTTTTGAAACAAAAATACGGCATCCGGTACATCAATGTTTTTGAACGGCCATTTGAAACCATAGACCTGGGTGACGGTGTGGAGCTGAATTTTAACAGCGATGTTCTACACAGCGACTTTGTTGTCGATCTGCCGGTGATGAAAGCCCACAATCAGACGGTGGTCAGCTTGGGCATCAAAAACTTGAAGGGCACCATCGATATGGCCTCGCGCAAAAGGTGTCACACCATGACACCGGGTAAGGACTTGCATTTCTGGGTAGCCAAGCTGGCCGATAAAATGCCGCCCATGTTGTGCCTGCAAGATGGAATCTATACCTGCGAGCGCGGGCCCGGCCCCGACGGCCGCATGCACCGCAGCAACCTTCTGGTGGCATCTTCCGATGTGCTGGCGGCCGATCTGGTGGGGGCCAAACTGCTGGGTTATGATCCGCAGCAGGTCCCGCATTTGGTGCATGCCGCCCGCAATCGCCAGCGGCCGGTTGATCTTTCCGATATCGACATCTGCGGAGAAGGGATCGAAGGTCTTGCAAAATTTCACGACTACGATTTTCACTACCAAGAAGCCGATGACGGCGTCCTGCCCTTGCCGCTCGCCAATAAGGGATTAAAAGGCATTTATTACCACAAATACGACCTTTCGATGTGCACTTATTGCTCCGGGGTCAACGGTGTCATGCTGGCGGCCATCGGCGCTGCCTGGCAAGGCGAGGCCTGGGAGGATGTCGAGATATTGACCGGCAAATCATTGCAGCCCACCCCCGGTATGAAAAAGACCATATTACTGGGCAAATGCATGTACCAGGCCCACAAGGATCATCCGGACATCCAGCAGGTGATTGCCGTCAAAGGCTGCCCGCCATCGCCGGCTGCCATGCTGAAGGCCCTTCATAAAGCCGGCATCGATGCCGATCCACAGCTGTTTGATAGTATAGATAAGCTGCCGGGTTTTTTCTACAGCCGCTACAAAGACCGTCCCGAGTTCGAGGAGGCGTTTTTTCGGGTAGAGGCCTAAACGACTTCTCATCTCACCGCAAAGATGCGCGATACGTAGATGAGATGATTATTTCTTACCGCAGAGACGCAGAGGGCGCAGAGAAAAATTTTATATTTTGCTTTCCGTTGACCAGCCGTCGCTAAAGCTATGGCTTGGCATGGAGGACGGAAAGTAAAAAACAATCTGCCTTCGGCAAGTATCATACCAATACCAACCAAATCCATTTAAGCGTTATTCCATGTGCATTAGTGGCAGAGGTAAAAATATAGAGATGTAGGTTTTTGATAATTCGAAGGATTGAGATGTTTTGCCTTGTCGGCGTCTCAGCGACAAGGCAAAGAAACTTTATCTCTGCGGACTCTGCGTCTCTGCGGTGAACTAATTAGAAACGAATTTTGCGCAGGGTTTGCAGGACGGGTTCCATGCGGGTGCGGTGCTGCGGGGGGATCATCAAGACCTGCAGCGGCTGGTTGGCAATCAGTCCTGAAGAAGAGCAGTCTAAATTGCTCTCTTGATACGCCTGGCGATTATCTTCCTCGGACATGACCGTGAGTACATCCAGCATATTGCCGCTGCAACCATCGGCATCCAGGTGCTCGATGGTCTGCAGCATCACCGTGTTGACCGAAAGAGCAAAATCATCGATGTCGGCATAGCCATGCTGGCCGCAATCATGGCGCGAGACCAGGCAGCGACAGCCAAACGGGCGCATGCTGTAAAGGGGGCAGAGATCATCGCTCAAAAAAGGGCAGCGGTTGCTTGCCGGCTGTTCTTCTTCCGGCGGGTCCATTCCTGCGGCACACATCCGGGCCAGTTGGTTGGTGGTTATTTTAGGTTGGAAATGGGGTTGTGTAGTCGCCTGGACAATTTTTGTCATCCAATCTGTATCTGTTTCCGATTTCAATTGCTGGATGATGTGGTAGCCCTCGATCGTGGTCAGCGTGACACTGGTGGTGCAGCAATGGGCGCAATGCTTTTTGCAGGCCAGCTCCAGCGAAGCTGCAAATTCATCGTAAAGGCCGTATATGTTTTCCAGCGCGGCCAATTTAACGCTAATGTCCATGCTTTTATGACCTCATTTTTGTGATTTTGGTCGATTGATTTTTTAACTATGGTATGAAATGTAAACTTAGTCTCTGTCAAGCTTCATTTCGGGTTTCATTTTTGCTTGAAATCCGTTGCAAGATTCTTAGATTCTACCATCATGTTCTGATAAACGGCCAACGGTTCCGAGAGGTGAGGAGCAACCCGCTCTAAAGCCTAACATCTCTTCAATATCTTATCTATCTGCTTAAAGCTCGCATCAAAAGGAGGACAACCATGATCACAACATTTAATCTGCGCGTTCTGGCTATTATAGTGGCCATCGCGTTTGTCGGCCTGGGTTCAACTGGGGCTGTGGCGGCGGAAAAGCCGGCTTATGTAAAACCGCCCTTAAAATTAAACGCTGCTCTGGTGGTGCCGGACGGCAAAATGGTGGGCAGGGGCTATAAAATCGATCCGGAGGCAGTCAATGACGGGTACAGCAACACTTACACCTTGAAGACCGAAGTCGGTGATGTCCAGGCCATCAGCGACTATCAGCTGGCGCGTCAGATCCAGGAAGTCAATGCCCTGATCATATTAGATGAAATGAGTAAAGCCGGCGTGTTCGGCGACGCCATGAAAGAGGGTCTCGTGGCGCCGATTCGCGGGGGCAAAGCACTTGTGACCGCGCCGGTGGAGACCACCAAAGGAGCGGTCAAGGGAGTCGGTCGCTGGGTGGGCAACATCGGCCGTTCGATTGCCAGCGACGATCCCTACCAGGAAGGCGGGGTTTCAGCAGCCACGGGTTGGGCCGGAACCAAACGCGCTTTTGCGATGGAACTGGGGGTGGATCCCTGGACCGATTGGGAGCCACTGCAAAAGGGCCTGACCGCTGTTGCCCGGGCCGCTTTTGCCGGCGGCATTACCGTAGGCGTAGCCATGGGTGCGGTCACAGAGGGTACCACGGTGGGCACGATCATAACAGTAACCAGCCTGACTGATGAGATGAACGCTATTTTGCTGGACAACCCGCCGGAGGGGCTGACCAAAATCAACCGCGAAAAACTCGAAAAAATGGGCATTTCCAAAAAAATAATCGACCCTTTCTTAAAAAATTATCAATATACTCCGTTTGAGAAGACAATGCTGGTGGAAGCCTTGAACCAAATGAAGGGCACCAAAGGCCGTGATCTTTTTATCGCTCAAGCCACTGCAGCACCGGATAAGATCATTGCGCGCTACTACCACCAGATGGCGGAGATGATGCTCAATTACCAGAAAAAGAACGGGCCGGCTGACATTGTCAACGTCCAAAATGAGGTCTGGCTGATGACCCGTAAGGGCACCCTGGTGGGCACCACCCCAATAGATTATCTGGCCTGGACAGCGGAAACCTCCAGGATCGCCGCTGCGATCGAAAAAGATCCCAAGGCCCAGAGCCGGGAGCTTTGGCTGGAAGGCAGTGCCTCTCCGGATGCCAACAAGGCCTTGACTGCCCGTGGCTGGAAGATCAAAGAACGCGTAGCGCTGCTGACCGGAAAACCATTGCAGGATGTAACGGCAGCCGGTGCCGGCCTGGGTGCAACAGCCACCTCGGTCCAGGTGATTGCCAAATAATTATGATATTTGAGACTGCCCAAGATTGTAAAGCCGTTGCACCGCGTCTTTTTAAGTGCCATCAGATGGCTGCATTTAAATAGATGCTTTGCGACAGATGATCTTACATGCTGGGTGTCGGCGGTCGGTTTCTTCGCACCGCCGTTTATCGGATCTTTAAAAAACAGGAGGGACCATGTCGAGGACCATCAAGGGTAATCTGCTATTGTTTTTTATGCTGATCGCGGGATTTGGCGCTTCTGCTGTTAGCGGTGAGAACAAGCGTCCAGGTGAGTTAGCGGGATGTGATCCGAGGCTTATCGACCGTTTGCTGGCTGTGATGGAAGAGGAGATCATCCCCCTAACCCGGGAGGGTGTTAGAAACGGCAATAAGATATTTGGGGCGGCAATGCTCAAAAAATCCGATTTGTCGACCATTATCGCGGGGACCAACCACGAAACCGAAAACCCCTTGTGGCATGGAGAAGTCTATACCATCAAACAATATTACGAGATGGTCAACAAGGATGAATCTAAGCGTGTGGATCCGAAAAATGTTATTTTCTTTGCCACCCACGAGCCTTGCACGCTATGTTCTTCCGCGATCACCTGGGGCGGGTACGACAATTTTTACTACCTTTTCAGTCACGAGGATTCCCGCGATTCCTTCAACATCGGTCACGACCTCAAGATATTGAAGGAAGTCTTCAAGCACGATCCCGGAGGTTACGCACGTCAGAACACATACTGGAACGCCTATAGTGTCGTGGACCTCATTAACAACTGTGATGAGAATACCAGAGCTGGATTTGTTGAACGCGTCAACAGAATCAAGAAGACATACGCGGAGATGTCCGATATTTATCAGGCCAACAAAGGTGAGGCCAAAAACATCCCCCTCAAATAAGTGCGCGAAAGAAATTAAGCTTCGATCTTACCATCGATGCGGTGTCACAAAGCAAGGGGCGATATCGTAGCTCAGCCCGGATACACTTGATCGAATGCTAACACCACCGATTCCAGGGTCGCGTCTGTCAGGCAGGCGGGTTGGGCGCAGTTATCCGGTTCAATTTCAAAACACGGGTTGCAGGCCAGCTCAGGATGCACAATTTGAACTCGGGGCCCCACGGGTTTCCAGCGTTTTGGATCCGCCGGGCCAAAAATGACCACACTGGGCAACCCCAAAAACGCCGCCAATTGGCTGACACCGGAATCATTGCCGATATACCCGCCGACTGATTCAAGCGCATCAGCCAGATCTGTCAGTTCATTGAATTGGTGCACCGTTCGGTCATCATTCCGTATTTCTTCGATCAGATCTAACTCCGCCGGGCCGCACACAAGATGCGGCTGCCATCCTTTATTTTCGAGCACCTGCGCCAGTTTAAAAAATTGTTCCAGCGGCCAGCGTTTGCGCTTGCTGCCGGAGCCCGGATGAATCATAATTTTTGTACTGTCCTTCGGCCGAGCAGAATTTAATGTATATTGCCTATGCCCGGATGTGATAACATCCTGTGAATCAACAGCGGCGATCAACCCATTCTTGATGATGTTTTCAATCAGATATTCGGCCACATGGATGCTGGCTTGGGCCGGTGGCCGGGGCGGTATCCGCAGGCAGGGGTGACCGCTGATCTGATTGATGGTGTTTTCGAGATCGGAAGAAAATGAAAAAACAAGGATCTGGGTATAACTCTTGATGAGATCTTTGATCTTTCTATCGACAGGCTCGGAATAAAGGGTGGCAAAATAGGCTGCCTCCAGCGCATAGTTTTTGTCAACCAGTCCCAGTTTGGTAGCCAGTTTTCCGATTTGACCCTGACAGATAATATGGATGGCATCAAACTGTTTGCGAAGCGCGATGATGGCCGCAAAGGTCAAGACCACATCGCCCAGGGCGCCTTGGTGGATGATGAGCAGACGGATGTTTGGCATTGAAATTTGATTTTTGTATTGATTCGAATTAATGATCTGGAGCCATTTCAAAACCTCTTTACCGCTGGTTTGCGGCTTTTGTAAAGCGCTAAGCTTGTTACGCTAAATCTTGAAAACTCGGGCAAACGCCCTCAGACAGTTCAAGATTTTTTCCGCCTCCGTCTGGTATGACTTCGGCGGGACAGACACTCCACTTCGCTAAGCGCTTTTCACAAAAGACCGCAAAATTGACGCCAAAGAGCTTTCGAAATGGCTTCTGATGAGAATATCGTCTTAATTTTGCCGCTGCATGAATCATTAGCGACTGCATTGTGCAAAATCAGGCAAATTTATATTTGTATGTCAGCGAAACTTTTACAATCCAGAAGGGTTTCTATACAATAGGAAATTCATTTTTTATTAGCGTTTAAAAGGATAGGGTATGAAACGCCTGGGTGTTTTTCTTTTTTTGTTGGTACTGCTAGGCCTGATGACGGGGGATGCATTTGGCATTAGCTTTGAAGAAGCGCGGCATTTGCTGGCGCGCACCGGGTTTGGCGGCCGCTGGGAGCAAATTCAGACCTTCGAATCCATGGACTATGCACAGGCGGTGGCCGCCATTTTGAATCAGACGCGCCAAAAGCCCATGACGCCGCCGCCGGAGTGGGTCAATGAGCCCTTGATGAGCCGCAAACAGATCAAGCAACTCAGCCAGGAGGAGCGTAAAAAATTACGTCAGCAGTGGCGCCGGCGCAGCTTCGAGCTCAAAGCCTGGTGGTTTCGCGAGATGGTTCAAACCGATGCGCCCTTCAGTGAGCAGATGACCCTTTTCTGGCACAATCATTTTACCTCTGGCCTGCGCAAAGTAAAATCACCCAGACTGATGTACGATCAGAATCTGCTTTTGCGCCGGCATGCCTTGGGAAATTTCCGGCAGTTGATCCATGCGGTGGCCAAAGATCCGGCCATGATCATTTATCTGGATAATGCCTTCAATCAGAAGGGCGAACCCAATGAAAACTTTGCCCGCGAGCTCTTGGAGCTGTTTACCCTCGGAGAAGGCCATTACACCGAATCAGACATCAAGGAAGCCTCCCGGGCCTTTACCGGATGGACCATCAGCCGGGGCACCGGCAAATTCAGATTTGTCCGCCGCCGTCACGATTACGGACCCAAAACCTTCATGGGGCGCACCGGCAATTTCAATGGGGATGATATCATCGACATTGTGCTGGAGCAGCCCCGGGTGGCCATCCACATCACAGAAAAGCTCTGGCGGGCATTTATTTCACAGACACCGGACCCACCGGAGATTGAGCGTCTGGCCGATGTGCTGCGCGCAAACAATTATGAATTAAAGCCGTTAATGCAGGCCCTTTTGACCTGCAAAGCTTTCAGGAACCCGCAAAATTACGGTGCCATGATCAAATCACCGGTGGATTTAATTGTGGGCACCCTGCGGGTTTTTCAATTTCCCATGGGTGATGGCCGCGGTATCGTGCTGGCCAGCCGGCGTCTGGGGCAGGATTTGATGGACCCCCCCAATGTGAAAGGCTGGCCCGGAGGGAACCGCTGGATTTCGTCGGATACGTTCTTGATGCGACAACAGATCATAGATCGATTTTTGCGCGGTATGGAAATGCTGCAATTCGGCAAAAGGGCCGGAAAATCAGCGGCAACAAACATGAGCTCCCCGATGGGTTCCAGCCCGTTATTTGGCCAAGGTGTGTGCGATCAAACCGTCAGCAACATATTGTTGCCACTGCCGCCGATCACACCGCCGCAAGCATCGGGCGATCGAAAGGCGCTTATCTCGCAGCTGGTGCAGGATCCGGTCTATCAATTAAAGTAAAGAGGTTTGCATATGAAGCGCAGAGATTTTCTTAAACTAGCGGCCGGTGCCCTTATCTGGCAGCTGAATCCTTGCTTTTTGCCGTCCGTGCGGGCTGTTGCCGGTTCACCACAACGGATTCTGGTTTTAATAGAGTTGAAAGGCGGCAACGACGGGCTCAACACCCTGGTACCGTATGCCGACCAGCGTTATTATCAATTGCGATCGGGTCTGGCCGTCAAACGGGATGCAGTTCTGTCCCTGTCTGAAGACCTGGGTCTGAATCCGCGTCTGAAAGCCCTGATGGATGTCTGGCAGCAGAAGCAGCTGGCCATTGTTGCAGGTGTCGGGTATCCACAGCCCAACCGATCGCATTTCCGCTCCATCGAAATCTGGGAAACCGGATCCTCCAGCACTCAATATCTGCAAAGCGGCTGGCTAGCCCGGATCCTGCCGCAGATGCCCGAACCGGCGCGGACGATTGCCGACGGAGCGGCCATCGGCGGTGATGCCGGGCCGCTGGCCGGCGGTGACCTGCGTTTAGTGATCATGCGTAACATCAAGCAGTTTTTCCGGCAGGCCAGACGCGTTCAGCAGATCGATGCCGGTAGCAAAAACCCGGCCCTCAATCACCTGCTGGCGGTTCAGAATGACGTCTACCGCTCCGCCCAGGTTTTGGATCAAAAACTGCAAAGCCAGGTACCATTGAAGGTGACCTTTCCTCAAACGATGATCGGGCGGCACCTTCAAACAGCGGCCCGACTAATTTACAGCGGTGCAGCTATCCCGGTAATTAAGGTGTCCCATGGCGGTTTTGACACCCATGCCAGACAGCGTAACCTTCACGATCGACTGCTTGAGTAATTGGCCGAAGCCATGAATGCTTTTCGCAGCGCTATGCAACAGATCGGCCGCTGGGAGCAGGTGCTGGTCATGACTTATTCGGAATTCGGCCGGCGGCCGGCGGAAAACGGCAGCCAGGGTACCGATCACGGCACGGCGGCGCCCCATTTTGTCATGGGCGGCAAGGTCAAGGGCGGTCTATACGGTCAGCAACCCTCTCTGCAGGCGCTGGAAAATGATGATTTAAAATTTAGTGTGGATTACCGCAGCTTGTATTCGACCGTTGTGCGCCGCTGGTGGGGATTGAACCAGGAATTTCTGGACGGCGGTCCCTATCCGCAAATAGGCTTTATATGATGTGTTGCCTTATAAAACCTGACCCTATGCGTGCTGGCCATGTCATTTCCCGAAAGGCGATATGAATATCATTGTGCAGGTGATCCGATATTTAGGATGAGATCAACACCGGCCATTTCCCACTGCTTAGATGTAGTTCATCCCAAATATCGGATCAAGACGGCGCTTTTGAGGTAGGCTCTTCCACATATCGCCTTTCAAAAAATAACATGCCCGCACTTCAGATTCATTGAAAAGAAATGCGAGCATAAAAACGATCTTAAAAATAATAGATTACGTTCATGGGCGCGGCGCAAAGCGATTCAAAAGTGGAGCATACACGGTAGTATTCGAGCATTTTGAATCGGTTTGCAACAAAGCCCATGGGCGTAAGATGCATTTTTAAGATCGTTTTTTTAGTTGGGAGAGATGAGCTCATCCTGATTTTGCACATCCGAAATAACCATGAGCATTTTTTCTTGGGCTTCGTCCATTTCGGATTCGCGCATCAAATCCAGATGTTCGACCGTTTCCTGTAAAATGGCCGCGGAGCGCTTCGGTAAATTTTTGAATACTTTTATCTGGGCCCTACCTTCGATTCCCTTAAGGGCCCGGGCCAAATCGACTGTGCTGATCTCTTTAAGGCATTGTCGAATGGAATGATCGTTAAGTTGCAGGATGGTATGCCCCAGTTTGGAGCTTAAAGGAGTGGTGGCTCTGGATTTTCTGATTTTTTTAAAAAAGGCCTTTAAGCGGTCAATCTTATCATCGCCATATTCGTGTTGGTAGACCTGATAGCTCTTTTCACCAAATAAAGAGAGCAGTACCTCTATTATGATGGTAGGATTGACGCCGTTTTGGATGGCTAAAACACCTTCAGCGATGATACAGCGCTCTAAAAGTTCCTTGCCGGAGAGGTTGCTCGACAGGATATACTGCTGCAGCGTTGTTTCGACCATCTGGGGATTGACACCCTCTAAAACCAGCTGCAGGCCTTTGCGTAATAGGAAATGTGGGGTCTCTTCAGCTTCCTGCACCAGGGACAGCAGTCCGTTGCGCTTGGCTTTGTTGGCCATGGTAACCACTCTAGCGACCAGGGCCATGCATTCTTTCTTTTCAGCCTCATTGCACTGGATGCGTTCGCTGAATTCCCAATCATATTTCATGAATCTGCTCCAAACTATCGGACTCGGGCAATATATTGTCTAATTATACCACAAATCTTGGAAATTCCTATTAAAATTTGCAGCGCCCCGTGTTTGTATCATGTTGAGGCGCTAATTGCTGCGATCAGGTGCATTAATCGGTGTTTTCCAACGCTTTGGCCAATTTAGCCAGCTCTCCGGAATCAACGCTATAAAAATTTTCGAGATGTTCAATCTGGCCGGTGGTCGGTATGCGGGTGCCTCTTTCCAGTTCCACCAGGCGGGATGGCGGAATACCGGCGCCTTGGCAAATCTCATTTAGCGTTAATTTGCTTTCCGCCCTCAACTGAATCAATCGTTCGCTAAATTCGCTCATCTTCCATCTCCTTCTAGATGAATATTATAAGACTATGCAAATTTTTGCAAAAATCGATAATCAGGTCTGGAGCTGTTATTCTGGGTCATCCCCAGTAATCTTTGGCTGCAAAAACTGCATCATTTCACCCCACCAGGGCTCCTGCGAGCCGGACGGCCAGCTGTTATGACCTGCTTTTGGAAATGTCCACAGGCGTTTTAACCCCGTCAAGGACTCATAGAGGCGGCGTGTCAGTCGGTTGGGAATAATCTCATCCTGTCCCGCCATGATGATGGCGATCGGGCCCGTATAATTTGCCAGATTGGCTACATTATCATATTGATCTTTGACAATCCAGCGGGCCGGTAGAAACCAGTATTGATCCTGGGCCAGGTTGGGCAATGTATCCCATGGGGTGATCAAGGCAACACCGTCAATGGGAAACTTGGTTTTGGCCACAGCGGCACACACCACACCACATCCGAGGGATTCCCCCACAAGAAATATCGGTCGGCCGAACGCCTTTTGCACCAGCTGAATCGTTTCAACGGCATCCATGGTGAATTGCTTCTCACCGGGTTTCCCGGGGCGGGATCCATAGCCCGGATATTCTGCCAAAACCACCCGATAGCCGAGTCGGTTGAATGCGATTGCGTAGTAGGTCCGATCGAGGGCGTTGCCTGCATTTCCATGAAAAATGAGTATCGTGCCACGGGTTTGTTGGGAGTTCACCTCAGTTACGAATCCGCGGTATGTCTCGACCGTATCCGGCCAAAGGCGTAAATTTTTGCTGTTGGCCATCTGGGCAAGGATTTCGGGGTCGGCGCTTTTGGGGTGATAGATAAAAAAATCCTGCAATAAATACATGCCGGCCACAACGATCACATAATAAATGGGTAGTCGTATCATCAGTTTTTTCATATGCCAACTATGGATTACAAAAATCCATTATGGTTTGAACCAGCACTTTTGCCGTTGTGATGACCGATTCCACATCCACATATTCGATGGCCGCATGTTCGCCATCGCCGGAGGGACCGAAAATAACCGCTGGGATGCCGGCCTGTGCTAAAATAGCGGAATCCAGCCAGGCCCACATCCCCTCGAATGCCGGGGTACGGTTGCAGGTCGATTCGAAAGCGGTACGAATACTTTGAACAATGGGCTGGTCGCGGGATATCTCAAATGCCGGTCTGAAGAAAAAAACATCCACATCCGCTTTAAATTGATCATCGCGGGCGTGAAGGCCTTGCAGCAATTGCTGCATTTCTTGCGTAACCATCTGCCGGTCTTCACCGGGCAGATTTCTTCTTTCCAGTTCAACCTTACAGTAATCGGGGTAGGTACTCAGCTCAGTACCGCCTCTTATCAAAGAGGCATGAATCGACGGTGAACCCAGCAGTGGATGGGTTTTGCGGGTCAGCTCGTTCTGGGCATACTTTTCGATTGCCGTCAGCAGATGACCGGCTTTGACAATGGCATCGATGCCGCGGTGGGGTAGGCTGCCGTGGGCAGCACGTCCGATAATGTCAATTTTGATCCAGGCAAAGCCCTTGTGGGCAATCACAATATTCAGATCCGTCGGCTCACAAATAATAGCAGCATCTGCCTGGTATTCGGCCACAACGGCTTCGGTTCCGATACTGGCATATTCTTCATCAGCCACCAGCGCTAAAACCACATCGCCTTTTAGTTGGATGCCGGATTCGATCAGGCTTTGAATCGCGCCGATCTGTGCCGCGATACCGGCCTTCATATCCAAAGCCCCCCGGCCATAAAGTTTTCCATCTGCAATGCGGGCATCAAACGGATCAACAGTCATATTCTCGACACTGACCGTATCCGTATGCCCGTTGAGCATTAATGTGGGCCCACTGCCGGTTCCCTCTAAAATGCCGATGACATTGACCCGGTCTTTTTGAATTTCCTGATAGCGAACCTTTAATCCCAGCTTTTTAAGATAGCTTCCGATGTAGCGACAGATGTCGGCCTCGCCGACGCCATGGGATGAAAGCACAGGATTAACCGAGTTAATCCGGACCAGGGTCTGCATCAGACCGACCAGTGCTTTGCGATTGATCTGAACTGCTGACATCATTTTTTTCCATGTTCAATTATGGTTGGATGACCTCTTTGATCTGAAGCGAGACAGTTTTTTTGCCGTTTTCGGTTTCCTGAATCCCGACTTCCTTAAATCCGTATCTGTGATGAAATTGTCGGGAGATTTCATTCGCTGGTCGCAAGTTGTATTCGCATGTCATTAGGGGGATCTGCCGTTGTGCAGCAAAGTTTTCCAGATCCCGATACAAGGTCGAAGCCATACCTTTGCGACGCCCTTCGGTGGCGATGACGATGCGGTCAATGTACACAAAATCGGCATAGCGCTTTTTAAACCACAAAAAATTGAGGCTATCGTAATCGGCGTGAGGATCAAAGGCAATTAAAAAACCCGCGGGCTGACCGTTTAATTCGGTCAACCGAAAATAGCTGGCTTGGTTGTAAAGATGCTGTATTTCAGAAAGAGAGATGGAGCCGACATGGGGCAAATTTGATTGATTTAACGCCAGCAAATGCGTTAATTCTTCCGCTCGGACATTGCGAATATCAAAATTCTTCATGATCAGCCGTTTCTATTCAACACCTGAAATGGCAACAAATTGAGCCTCTGCTGCGCCGGCACGGATTTTTTTGGCATCCGCATATTCCGGTGAATGATAGAACTCCTTGGCTTTGGCAAGATCGGGAAATTCAATTACGACGATGCGCCCCTTTTCCTCCGGACCTTCCAAGGTGACGGTCTCGCCCCCGCGAACTATGAAGCGGCCCTCATATTTGGCGATGATGCCTGGTGTAACCTTTATATATTCATTGTATTTGTCCCAATCGGTTACGTTCACTTTAGCAATCATGTATGCAGCCATTTAACAATCCCCCCTTAATGTGATGTCTTATTTAATTTTGGATCTAATGTGGATTTACATGATGAACTTTGGTTGATGAAGGGGCGGGAAGCGCCCAGCAGGCGCGGTAAAATGCGAATGATTTTACCGCGCCGAACTAGGACGGTTTGGCCTCTGGAGCAACCCAGGGCAGCGTAAAAATGTCAAAAACCGGCAGGCTTATTTAGCCTTGCCGATCCTGAACATCTTGGTGCCGCACGTCGGACAAACACCCTGGGTTGCGGGCCTTCCATTTTTCATTGTAATTCCCTTCGGGTCATTCATTTCTCGCTTGGCTTTGCACTTAACGCAATAAGCTTCCATCTTGTTTACCTCCTCGAGTTTATTAAAATGACGGCTTTAAATGGGTTTATGGCAAATTTAATGGGATGATGCAGGCCTGCACAGATATGTCGGCAATGAATTTTCACCTGACACATATAAGCCTACATATTTTGAATTTTACACCGAAAAGGGCAAATTTGGCAACCTTATTAAGCAAACGGTGCAAAGATTGTAAACCGGCAAATTCTTCAAAAGCAAACCATGCGGATGGCAGTCAGGATAAATTGATTGTGATCTCTAATATTTATCATTCTGTATACGCCGAGGTATAATTTTTCGTACACTAAATGCATGGCCGCATCGCAAAACCGGTGGCCCAAATTACAAAGGGCGATCGACCACTTCATCTGTTTAGCATCTGCAAAGGGCCTAAGGGAGTGATTAAACTAAAGTTTTAATGGCTGGTAAAAATCATTGCCGCTTTGCGATATCGCTCTGACACTTCCGCTATCAGGAAAATGGTATTGGTACCTATTTTGCAATCGATTCTATGCGCATGCCTGCCCATCCGTAATCTCACACTCTTGGACGCGGGCAGCCGCGGGGGCAATATTTAGGCTGCCAGTCCAACTTATCATACGGATTAATGTCGGCGGTGGTAACAAGGAGATCCCATATGCGGCGATACCTTCCCGCTTTGGTGACGGTTCCGGTGGCTCTATGTATATATGCAATGACGGCATGGGGGCAACAGTCACCGGAAACCGTCACCATAACTAAAGAGTTCGAATTCAATGATGCGTCTAAGGTTACCGGCAGCGATTGGCAAACACCGGTGGCGACTTACAACGATGCCATCTATTATGTATATGTTACCCGTCAATTGAAGACCCTGATTGTTAAAAAGTCCTCTAACGGTTCGATATCAAAAACGGTAATATTTGAAGAAACTGATCCTGCGCCCTGGTACAACGGCGTATCTGTCGGCATTGATCGAAACGGATATATTCATGTTGCCGGCAATATGCATCACTCCCCTTTTAATCATCCCAAAACTGGCAATCCTCATTATGAATACGCCTGGCAATATGTCGTTTCCGATAAACCGGAGGATATCTCCTCTTTTTCATTTGTCGGCAACGACGAAGCGCGAACCATTCCGGGAAACTGGATTACCTATCCATCTTTTGCACGCGACCTAAACGGTGTTCTTTATGTTGCTTTCCGTCATCGTATAAAATTTGGTACCGGTTGGTCGCCTGGTATCATGGCGGCCGCCATTGCGCGCTATGATGCTGATGCTAAAACATGGGTGATGCTGGGCGGAACGGGGTATGTGCATGCCGCCAAAACATTTTTTTGGAATAATTCCGGCGCTGACGGCACAGCCTATCAGCCGTATCGGCAGCGCATTTTTTTTGACCGCAACAACCGTATGCACATTACCTGGGTAGTGGACGACGGCAATGGATCATCAGGATATCATACCCACGTGCTCTATGCCTTATCGGATGACGGTGGTGATACATTTAAGCGCGCAGATGGATCTTCATATGAAACCATGCCGATTACCCTGGCTAGCGCTGATGTGGTGGTGGGGCCAGATTGGTCGGGCAATGCCGGCAACCTTTGGTACACAAGTTATGTCGGGACAACCTCCGAAGGGCACCCGGCGGTGTCTTTTGCCAACAACAATGATGATACATCCTGGTGGTCATTATGGCGTCCTGAGATCGGCTGGTCACAACCGCTGAAACTGCCTTTTGCGTCTATTCCGGCAAGAATATTAACGGATGCAAACGGAATTTTCACTGCAGTAGACGGTCGCAATAAACTGCACCGCAGTTATGATAACGGTCTTAGCTGGCGACCTTACCATGTGGAGACACTGGGCATTCATTCCACCAATTTTGACTACCCCTATCTTGCCGAAACCGGCAACCTGCGGTTTCAAACCTTTTCAACCACAACCGGTAAGGTCAAAGTCTGGACAGTTGGATTTGATAACGCCGGATTACAGGCGGCTGACAGCTCAAAAGCAACTCGCAAAATGAATGCGGCCACCGAATAGCCGTTAAAATTAAAAGCTAAACATTTAGCCGGTAGCGACTCTTTATCCGAAACCTATATGCGCCCTTCTCTTCCTTATTATTTTCAAAGGCAGCTCTAAACCACGAAAATTCGTAAAAAAATAGGACCATGCACAGCTCAATAGCCCATTAAATTCATTACACACGTGCTGCGCATGGCCCCTTTTTAAACTCTCTATATATATGATATTATATTTTTTTATGCTAAGCAGCGAGTGCACGCTGGGCATCTACAGTGTCCCCCTCGGAATCGGCTTCTGAATGCTGCGATACGGCATCTGACAGCGATTTAAGCTCATCTCCTTCGATGATTTCGTTCTCCAGCAGCTTTTTTGCCGCCTGGTGGATGATGCTTTTTTTGGATTTTAGGATATCAATCACCCTTTTGTATTGCTCATCAATTATTCGCCGTATTTCTTGGTCGATGAGATTGGCGGTTGTTTCGCTGTAGTTTCCACTGCTGGTTGAATTTTGAGCCATAAATGGATTCGGATTATCATGGGCAAAATACACCTGTCCTAGCTTTCGGCTCATCCCATACTCTTTTACCATGCTGCGGGCGATATCCGTTGCTCTTGAAAGATCATTGTGCGCCCCGGTTGAAATGTCATCGAAAAATATGTCTTCGGCAGCGCGACCTCCAAGCAACGTCGCAATGCGATTCAGCAGCTCAGTGCGGCGCATTAAAAAGCGGTCTTCAGTGGGTACCTGCATGGTATATCCGAGAGCTGCAATGCCCCGGGGGATAATTGAAATTTTTTGAACTGGATCCGTTTCGGGCAGTGACATAGCGACAATCGCATGCCCAAGCTCGTGATAGGCGACAATTTCTTTTTCCTTTGGATTGATCAAGCGGTTCTTTTTTTCAAGACCGGCTACTACTCGCTCAATGGCCTCTTCGAATTCAGTCATGCCGACCTCTGATTTATTCCTTCTGACCGACAAGAGAGCAGCCTCATTCACCAGATTGGCTAAATCGGCGCCCACCATACCCGCCGTCATGCCCGCTAGTGTATCGACATCTAAATCGTGCGCGGCGGTAACATTTTTCAAGTGTACCTTTAAGATATCAGCCCTGCCGATTTTATCCGGTCGATCAACTAATATTTGACGATCAAAGCGGCCAGGCCTCAGTAACGCCGGGTCAAGTATTTCCGGTCGATTGGTGGCAGCCATTAAAATGACACCCATATTCGGATCAAAGCCGTCTAGTTCCACCAAAAGCTGGTTGAGGGTCTGTTCGCGCTCATCGTGTCCGCCCATTGTACCATATCCGCGCGCCTTACCAAGTGCATCGAGCTCATCAATGAAAATGATACAGGGCGCATTTTCTTTGGCTTGTTTAAAAAGGTCGCGCACTCTTGCGGCACCTAATCCGACAAACATCTCAACAAATTCCGAGCCGCTGAGACTAAAAAAGGGTACCCCGCTCTCTCCGGCGACCGCCTTTGCCAACAGCGTCTTGCCGGTGCCGGGCGGGCCCACCAACAAAATACCACGCGGAATTTGACCACCAATTCGCGTAAACCGCTCAGGCTCTTTAAGAAAATCGATGATTTCCACTAATTCTTGCTTAGATTCATCAACGCCAGCGGCATCTTCAAAGCGGACTTGAACGTCGTTGTCCATGTAGATTTTAGCCTTGTTTTTACCGAGAGTCATAAAGCCGCCTTGTTGTTTTTGGAAACGCTTCATTATAAAGAGCCAGATACCCACAAACAAGAATACAGGGATCACCCAGGAGAGAAGGGTCGGTAGAAAGTTGGACTGTATTTTGCCAGTGTACTGGATGCCATTCTGCTCGAGCACGTTGGATATATCGGCGTCAACGCGCACGGTTTGAAAGGGTTGACCCTGATCTGAATCGGCGTCGTCCGTAATCATTTTACCCTGAATAGTATTGTCACTGACGGCAACCTCTAAGATCTTCCCATCCTTGGCAAGCTGCAAAAATTCGCTGTATGGAATCGCCTGCATTACTGCAGTTGACGAAATACTATTAAAAATGATGAACGCCAGCCAGATTCCACCGATAATGGCCAACGTTTTCTTTCTGTTATTATTTTGCATGGGTCTCTTCCTTTCTAATGCCAATAATCCTGTGGATAAAATTTTGTGCTTTAACTTCCGCAACTAACCGCTTCATGCGACAGGCTATTTTTGACCTATGCCGAAGCTCTCATCGCTAAGACATTCTCACCTACCGGATTCATATCTGCATCTTTCTGGCCTACGGCTGTGTCAGACTTATCTCCGGTTTGCATCAGGCCGACATCAATAGCCTCTTCAATTCGGTCGACTAAAATGAAATTCATTGTCTCGCGGATTTCAGCCGGTACATCTTCTAAATCGCGTTCATTACGCTTTGGCAAAATTACCGTCTTGAGACCGGCCCTGTGTGCAGCCAACACCTTCATTTTGATGCCACCGACCGGCAATACTCGACCCCGCAGCGTGACCTCGCCCGTCATCCCAACATCGCTGCGTACGGTACGATTACTGAAAAGGCTTGCCAAAGCCATAACCATGGCGATACCCGCTGACGGCCCATCTTTCGGAATCGCTCCTGCCGGAACGTGTAAATGGATATCGGCATGGTCAAAGTCTTGCGGTTCTAGTGCCAGACGTTTGGTTTGAGCCCGAATATAGCTGTATGCTATTTGAGCGCTTTCCTTCATCACGTCACCGAGTTGTCCGGTTAACTTGAGCTTTCCGTTTCCGTGCATCTGCGTTGCCTCGACAAAAAGAATATCACCGCCGGTGGCTGTGACGGCTAAACCGGTGGCGACACCAGGTAAGTCAATATTTTCGGAGATTTCGTTTTCAAATTTTTCTTTTTTTAGGTATTCCGCTACGAGCTCGGGTGTCACAACAATATGTGACCAACCATTGGTTGTCAGGTTGACTACGCATTTACGACAAATCGCACCGACCAGCCTCTCGAGCTGACGTACGCCGGATTCGCGCGTATAACTGCTAATAATTTTTCCAATCGCTTCATCCATGAAGGTCACATCGTTTAAATCCAGGCCATGACCGTCGATTTGCCGTGGGATCAGGTGATTTTTAGCTATTTGAAGCTTTTCAAATTCGGTATAGCCGTCCACTTGGATAATCTCCATGCGATCCCTCAGCGGCGGCGGAATCGTATCCAGCTGATTGGCAGTGGCAATGAACATTATTTCGCTCAAATCAAAATCAACGTTCAAATAATGATCGCGAAATGCAGCGTTTTGGGCCGGATCCAACACTTCGAGCAATGCGCTGCTAGGATCTCCCCGCCAGTCAGCGCCAAGTTTGTCGACTTCATCGAGCATAAAGACCGGATTGCGAGTACCGGCCTTTTTGATTGCCTGAATAATTCGACCCGGTAAAGCGCCGATGTAGGTTCGTCGATGTCCCCTGATTTCGGCCTCATCGCGAATTCCCCCAAGACTCATGCGGGTAAACTCACGCCCCATGGCGCGCGCGATACTCTGGCCCAAACTGGTTTTGCCCACACCCGGTGGTCCTACAAAACACAATATGGTTCCCATCCCTGAAGATGCGAAGTCCGCCTTATTCGAATCCGTGCCTGAGCGACGTACTTTTAGCAGATTTCGTACCGACAAAAACTCAATGATCCTTTCCTTGACTTGTTCAAGGCCATAGTGATCGGTGTTTAACACCTTCCAGGCGGCACTAATATCTGATTGATCTTCAGTTAAGATGCCCCACGGTAGATCCAACAGCCATTCAATGTAATTTCTGACCATTGTATATTCGGCCGATTGAGGTGTCATTTCAGCAAACCGATCCATTTCACGCAAAGCTTCGCTACGCGCCTCGTCACTCATTTTTGACTTTTCAATGCGGCGTCGAAATTCAGCACCTTCTGAAGCATCCTCATCCGATTCTCCCAGCTCCTTTTTTATGGCATTAAGCTGTTGTCGCAGGTAATACTCGCGCTGCTTTTGATTCATTTCATCACGAACATCATTTTGTATTTTTTTGCCCAGTGAAAGAACCTCTTTTTCATGCGACATGATTTTGACCAGTTTATGCAGCTTTTCCTTAATGCTATCCGTTTCGAGGATCTGTTGTCGCTTATCGAATTCGATGTCGGCATATGCAGCTGCAATGTAAGCAAGATGCAATGGGTCTTTAACATTTGACAAACCTTCGACGGCTTCTTTGGGTGCCGTCAGCGACATCGTAAACACTTCCTTACATAAGGTTCGCAATGACCGCTGAAGCGCTTCGGTTTCCAGGTCAACGTCGGAAACTTCCGGTGCCAAGGTGATTTTTGCACTTAAAAATGGTTTTTCAGAAATCCACTGAGATATTCGGAATCGCTTGAGACCTTCGGCAACAATAATGGTGGTATCTTCGGAGGCACGGGTCACATATACAATTTTAACGACAGTACCCATTTCAAATACCTGTTTTGACATGGGAAGCGTGTCATTTTGCTGAGATACACCCACAACACCAAGCATTCGGTCACCTTTTAGCGCGGCCTCAAGAATTTCTGATGAATCCGATTTAATCGCCAGAGATGTATGTATTGTCGGAAAAACGACTTGATCTCTGAGCGGAAGAATTGGAAGTTCATTCGGCAAGTCGTCTTGGCCTACGACGATGAGCGCATTTTTTTCTTTTTCCATATTGTTTTCAATCATTGTATTATCCTTTCTCAGTAGAAGCTTGTTTCAAAATTAGACACAAGTTAAACAAAAATTTGACAATGTCAAAAAAAATATTATTTTACTCTCATGAAAAACATAAAATCAAAGTATAAAATTTGTTCAATTAAATATGCTTCTGAAAAAACAGGATTGTCACCGCACTTAATTCGAGTTTGGGAAAAACGATATCGCGCTATCGTTCCGGATCGTACCGACTCAAATCGCCGTTTATTCAGTGAATCAGATGTATTACGTCTTCTACTGCTCAAAAAAGCAACAGAAGCTGGCTACAGTATTTCTCGGGTAGCTAAATTGTCATCTGATGAGCTAATGCGGATCATAAATGCCAAAGAAAAAATTGACATTGCCGGCGGAGGAAATGTGAAACACAGGCGAGAGGCTGATTATTTTTTTGAATTGGCCTTTAACTCTGTGATGGAACTTGATGGCGATGGATTGCAAAGCGCTTTGGAGCAGGCGACTGTACATTTAACCAAACTTTCGCTTATTAACGCTATTATCGTACCACTATGTAAAAAGATCGGATCATTATGGAGGAGGGGGGATCTCAAAATCATAAATGAACACATGGCAACACCCATCATACGTGCGGTCTTATGGAATCTATTAAACTCCGTTGAAGTTTCTCGGTCAGCGCCTCGAATAGTTATCGCCACGCCTTTGACACAACGACATGAGCTAGGCGCTTTGGCCATTGCGCTTATCGCCAGGGAATCTGGATGGCGATCCATGTATTTTGGTTCAAACCTACCGGCAGATGAAATAGCGGCGGCCGTACACCGTACAAAAGCCCGGGCAGTTGCGCTCAGCTTAACATTCTCATTAGATTTAACAAAACTACTTGAAGAAACCAAAAAGCTGCGTGCCTACTTGAGCGGTGACATTGCCCTTCTTATTGGTGGGCAGGCTGCTTCAAGCGTATATGATCATCCCGATATGAATAATGTGCATTTGCTTGTGAGTTTGGAAAGTCTCAATACGGCCCTTGACAATTTATTGAACCAAAGTTCCCAAAGCAGCTTCAGCAATAGGCAAGAGTGAGTATGGCGACAAAGAAAGATTCAAAATTTTTGTCGAACAGCCATGTGAGCAATAATTCTGAGGCTATAGAGTTGAGAAGCAAAGTTAGAGGTTGAGCACACATTAGTCGTTTAGGAACTGTTGCTACCAGCTATATAGCCTCTTTTCCTTACACAATTTTATCACCAATGCGGCCACCGATGCATCTTTTCAATAGATATTCCCAAAAATGCAAGCCCACAAGCTATTAAGATCGCCACAAGAATTTTGATCCCGTCTCAAAAAACCTTCATTTTCTACTTATTGGTCTTTGCGGAAAATTGAATAAAACCCCAAATTCTGATATTAATTATACTAAGGCTTCATTTTCAAGTTGCAGATAGTGCCCTAATACCGACAGAAAAATCATTCTGACAATCACCGCCGGTCCGGATAACGATTGGAGTATAAGATATGCCCGATGACAGCCAGTTTGGCCAACGCTTGACCTATCTGAAAGAGCGTCTCAAGCAGGAAAATCCGATTCTTTCTCAAGTGGTTGACAGTTTCCAAGAACTTGATTCGATCAGCCAGCGGCTCGGATTTTTTCAGCGCGATGAATCCCATGCCGCCCACACCTCCTGGTGGCCCTTGATATCCATATTGGGTATATATTCATCCGGCAAATCTTCTTTTATTAATCATTACCTCCAATATCGCTTACAGGCCACCGGCAACCAGGCCGTTGACGACAAGTTTACGGTCATTTCCTATACCAACGATGAAAAGGCCAGGGTGCTGCCGGGTCTGGCTTTGGATGCGGATCCACGCTTTCCGTTTTACAAGATCAGCCAGGCGATCGAAGAGGTGGCCGAAGGCGAGGGGCAGCGGATCGATTCATATCTGCAACTCAAAACCTGCCCCAACGAGCGCCTGCGCGGCAAGATCCTCATCGATTCCCCCGGCTTCGATGCGGACGCCCAGCGCACCTCCACCCTGCGAATTACCGACCACATCATCGACTTATCCGACTTGGTCCTGGTCTTTTTTGATGCCCGCCATCCCGAATCCGGCTCCATGCATGACACGCTCGAGCATCTGGTCAAGCGCACCAAAGATCGGCGGGACGCAAATAAGTTTTTATTCATTCTCAATCAGATCGACGCTACAGCCCTTGATGATAACACCGAAGAAGTTTTTGCATCCTGGCAGCGGGCAATGGCGCAGTCAGGATTGACGGCCGGGTGTTGCTACGCCATCTATATTCCGGAACTGGCGATTCCCATCCAAGATGAAAGCGTTCGGGCGCGTTTTGAAAATAAACGCGATTCAAACTTAGAGCAGATTTACAATCGTATCGAGCGCGTTGGAGAGGAAAGGGCCTATCGAATCGTGGGCATGCTGGAAGAAACCGCTCAAAAGCTTGAAAAAGACATCGTCCCCCGCATCGGGCGGTTCGTTTCGCAATGGCGCAGTCAGATTATCTGGCTGGACGCCATCATTTTAGGGGGAGCGGTGGCCGCGTTTTTGGCGGCCACCATCTGGGGCGGCTACTGGCAGGGGCTGAGCCTCAAGCTGTCCTTTTTGGACCGATTGCCGGGTGGAAGTGTCAGCAAGCTGGGGCTTTTGGCCCTGGTAGTGTTACTGTTTGGCTATGTCCACTTTTACCTTCGCAAGTTCATTGCCAACAGGGTCTCGCGCAAATTACTTGCGGAGGTCAAGGACACTGTTTGGGAAGCCAACTATGCCCGGGCCTTTCAAAAGAATAGTCGTTGGTACCGAAGTGTGTTGATCAGCAAAGCGGCCGGTTGGAATCGCCGAACGCAACGCCGCTTGGCAAAAGTATTGGAAGACACCAACGGCTATATCCAGAAGCTCAATGATATGTACACAAGCCCTGCCGGCAGCGAAAACGACCAATGCGAAACAGACCAGCTGACCCAAGAACAAGCCCAGGCCTCAGACATCTCCGGCAGCCCCTATGCACAGTCCCCTGATACGGGTGCAACCAAAGATCCAGCTGAAGATTAACCGTCTGATAACATGTGGATTCAAAAAAGGGGGTTACCCGCAGGTAACCCCTCTGCTGATAATAAAAAATGCTCGCAATCTGTTTATGCTTACCATTCGTGATGCCAGTTGCATAAAGATACCATTATATGAATCCGTTTACCAATTCCGTTTGCCATTAAATTAGGGGCAGTTGCGCACCTGCCCCTTTATTAGGTCCTTTTTATTCGATACAACCCGTCTACCGGCAGCCGTTGCGACAGACCAACTTTTTTTGCATGACAAATTCATGGCCCACGCCATCGTGCTGACTGGAATTTAAAGTGCCTTTAAAACTTGAAACTGCGTTGCCAAAGCGGCCGTCGGCCAATCCTGGCCAAACATAGCCGTTGCCGTTGGTGTGCGACGAGACCAGATCGGCCATGCCGTACAAGAAGGGTAGAAATGGCAAGCAAGATCAGACGTAGCATATTTTCCTCCTTTTGATAGCTCGATTCAAGCCACTGTAAAAAATGGCTGTCATTTATTGGTCGCTGCATTATCAAAAAGACGGGTGAAGGGGTTGGCGGCAGGCCAACCCCTCTTTATAGATATGAGCGAATTGCGGCCCATCAAGGCCGGATCTGATTTTGACGGTATTATTAGGGTAGCGGTATATATGTACCGTTTACGGCTTTAGCTGCCATCCAGGTAAATGTGTGATCCGGATTGCCGAACCACATATTGTCCGCCTTGCCGCCGACACCATACCAGAAAATATCGCAGATGCCGTCACCGTCAAAGTCGCCTTTGACCGGGCGGTAGGTGCCATAGACCTTTATGGCGTAGTATTTAAATCCGCTTCCCTGGGCCAACCAGAGGGCATCAAAATTGTCGCCCGGGCCGTACCAGAGGACATCGTCGCGGCCATCGCCGTTAAAATCACCGGAAATCGGGGTGTAAGTCCCAGAGACTGACTTGGAGACAACCCGGAATCCGTCGTTACCGGGATCTGCCGTGCCATGGTAAATCCAGTCGGCGGCGCTGCCGGCGGCATACCAGAAAATGTCGTCTTTGCCGTCGCCGTCAAAATCACCGGCAATCGGTTTGTAGGTGCCCCAAATGGCAGCTTTATAATATTTGAAGCCCGTGGCAGTGGCCATCCAGATAGAATCGGCGCTGGAGCCCGGCCCGTACCAGAAAATGTCGGTGCGGCCGTCGCCATTGAAATCACCAGAGATCGGGATGTAGGTTCCATACACCTTTTTGGAGACGACTCTGAATTCGCCGTTGCGGCCCTCGCCGTAATAAATCCAGTCCGCCGCATCGCCGGCGGCATACCAGAAAATGTCGCTGTTGCCGTCGCCATCAAAATCACCGGTGATGGGAACGTAATTGCCGTAGATATTCATTCCGTGATAATAAGACCACGTGTTGCGGCCGGTACCATACCAGATGTGGTCGGACCTACTGCCGGCGGCATACCAGAAGACGTCGTCTTTTTTATCACCGTCAAAGTCGGCACCGTCGGCCACCGCAGAGCGTTTGACATCGTCATGATACCCAGCAGGGTCTTATATGATTCCACCAGCGACATGTAGGTGGGGATGTATGCACCACCGGATTTCATGTCATAATGCAAATGGATAGTGGTGGATGTCCCTCCTATATTATCGGAGATTTTACCGATTTTGTCGCCTTTTTCGACGCGTTTGCCCACATAGACGGACAGGGTGCTGTGATTGAGGTGCAGGTAACGATGGCGCACACCGCTGTCACCCTGTAGGTTGATCGAATAAGAGCCGATGTAAGTGATGGTCCCACCCTCAGAAGCCACCGTCCAGTACTTGTTGTCCGCACAAGTTGCTGGCCGGATATCCTGACCTTGGTGTCCTTTGCCGGATGGGCACATTGGCATCGACCAGCTGCGCGTTTCGCAGTAATTGTCACGCCAGGGATAGCTGTAGTTGTCTGCGTGGCATTGGCTGCCCGAAGGGCCGTTCATGCCGCCCACGCCCCAGACCTGGGAATTGGCGTAGGCCGGGGTTTTTTCTACCGGAAAGCGCATGCCCGGCAGATAAACTTTGTAATCCACGCGCCCATTTCCGCTGCCGGACACCAGATCGCCCGGTGGCTCATAGGTAAATGTTGCTGCAAACACCGCAGTCGGTGCTGCGATCGCAACGCAAATAAATACCATATACGGTAAAATAAAACGCTTCATACGATTCCTCCTTTTTCTTTTAAACACTGTCAATATACGCAGTGAGTATAATGCTCTTTATAGGGGCTCGGCTTATATGTGTGCCGTGTATTAACGTGTGTTGGTGGTCCTCTCTATTTATCGATGGGAACCCGTTTTAAGCTATCAACCACTTGCATCAAAAAATGATCATCGGCACAATGGGGATCTTTGGCACCATCGAAACATTCCACGCTGATATCATAATAGATCCCAAACGCCTTGAAATTGACTTCCAGCCCGGTTTCAGTAGCGCTGGGCTTCAAAGCCGGATCTTCCAGAGCCGGAGGTTCAGGAATGCCAGGTATCCGAATCACTTTGGAATTGCCGCTGATGGCTATTGTGGCCTTATCTTCCGCCATCGAAGCTGCATACCAGCCAGGGCCGGTTGTGATTACAGCAGTGCGCAACATTCCTTGCCGGTCAGGTAACAGGACCGGAACGGTTGAATCCTGAGCAGCCTGGCGCTGTTTTTCCGCTAAGCGGTTATGCTCAAGTTGTGGATGTTGACGGGCGGCATTCCAGTCCACCGTTAACTGTTCGGTAACCGGTGCCTGCTCGGATTTTGTGCCTGTGCCGGCAGCCGGCAACGGTTCAGTTCCAACCAGCGCTACCAGCAATACGACAGCCAGGCTGCCAATGAAGGTTTTATAGATATGATAACGTTTCAACATTTATCGCCTTTCATTCTTATGGATTTTCGGGTGGTGCCAGTTTTAGTTCATCGGCCAGTTGCACCGCATAATCGTCCTGGGTGCAGCGGGGATCGTTCTGGTGATCATAACATTCCACCGTCAGCGTGTAATAAATGCCGAAGGCCTTAAAATTGATTTCAACAATGCCTTCGCTGCGGTTTAAAGAGTGCGCATGGTCACCGAAACCGGGTGGCTCATCATGTTGTGCGCCGGGTACGCGGACCACTTTTGCCACACCACTGACGTAAATCGAAACATCATCATCGGTTATTGATGCCGCATACCATTCCGGGCCGGTTGTGATCTGGGCTGTACCGATCAGTAGCTGTCGATCCGGTAAAAGAACCGGAACCGGAGCATTGGCCACTTGCTCTTTTTGCGGCTCGGATAATTTTGATTCGTCCAGCTGGGGGTGCTTCACGGCTTCATCCCAGTCGACTTCCAATTCTTCAGAAACCAGGGCCTTTAGCTCTTCGGTGCCTTCGCCGGCGCCTATGGGCTCCATCTGGCCTTCCACGGCCTGGGGTATTATCTTCTCGTGTGACGCATCCGTTTCAGCGGGTTTTGACTGCTCTGCAGCAGGCGGTGGGCTTTTTTTGCTGATCTGTACCGGGGCTTCTGTAGTTTTGGAGGGGGTTTGTACTTCTTTCTTGGCGATCGGTTTCGGAACGATTTGGGTTTGCTATCGACCGCCGAGCAGCAGCGCAATGGCAACAACCACTGTAACTGCGACTGCGATAATGATGTAGCGGTTAAACTTCATATAGCACTCCTTTTGGCTTCGTTGCTTTATTTTTGGCAGTTTAAGCGCCAAGCATTGTCAAAAAAATTTGAGTAATGCTAGGCATTTTTAATTTGTGCCCGAAACCTCCCCCCTTTAGCAATTTTCCCAATGAAAACCGCTCTGCCAGAGATTTCGGGCACCGGCTCCCAAAATGAGCGCCAGGTGCCATGAAGCAGTAATCATGCCAAAAATGTCAAAATTTTAATCAAGCGCATTTACAGCCAGTTAGATTATATCGAAGAAATCGTGATCCTAAGATTATGTAGTTTATGATCTACTAATAAGAGTTTTTTTCTCATAGTTTCAATTGCTTATAGTTTTCTTTAATTGTGGTTGTATCGATAGGGTTGCGCTGACAAACAAGCGTTTTAAGTGACCACAGTTTTTGGGCTGTATCACTCCTATGTTTCAACGTCATTCGTTGATTCTGCGAAAACAAGTTTTTGATCTCGCCTGTGTAATACTATACATCAGAAATTGTAATGACTAGCCATAAGAGAAAATTTGATTATGATCAGGAGCTCGTATAGTTTTCTTTATTTGTGGTTCTGCTGATAAACCTTTTCTATACGAAGGTTTGGAAGGGGCACAGGCAGCAATTGCTTCTATAGCAAGCAGCTAAAGTTGTGTCAATTGCTATTTCTAGAAACGAGTACTTTGTTTGAAAATTTACGAGAAGCTATAATTCTTTTAGATGACGGCAGGAAGAGCAACCAGTTGAATTTTTATATAATACCAGCGCGTGCACGTAATATTATTAAGATGACCTTATTCTGATCGATGCATTCAGGCGGTTGTCAAGCGTTAAACTACTTTTGACAGCTAATCATTATCTTAATTAAAAGCGACTGTTAAAAATCAGGTGGCAACCCCTTTTGCATGCACCAAAAATATCGCATTTGTTTAATTATCTCACCATCCGCTCGACCCGGTCCACCGTTAACGTAATGGCCCCCCAGTCTTGTTCAATCTTGCCGGTTAACAGATACGGCCGCTGGCGATCGATGATATGGCAGAAGCGGCGGTAGGCTTGGGGGAAAAAGGTGGTTTCTACGACACCGGTTTCATCTTCAAATGTTAAAAACTCCATGGGATCACCGCGCTTGGTGGAAACCACCTTGCCGGTAATCAGCCAGCCGGCCAGGGTGATGCGCCGGCCGATACAGCGCGGCAGATCCACAGCTTTGACGGTGCGGCGCCCGTGCAGCTGATCGGCAAACAGTTCCATAGGGTGACGATCGCACAGAAATCCCAGCACCGAAAACTCGCGCCGCAGCCGCTCAAGTTCATCTTCGGCGGGCAGTGCCGGCCGCGGACATCCGGCGCTGGGGCCGGCGTCATCAAACAGGGATGGGGCGGGAGCTTGCGGACGTTTTGACTTCAACCAGCAGGCCAGCTCCCAAAGCAGGGCAGCGCGGTTGCCGCCGGGGTTGAAGGCATCGGTGGCGCCACAGTTAATCAAAGAGCGGGCCTCGTCTTCCGCAGGACGCGCGCGCTCTAAAAAATCTCTCAGACTTTTATAGGGCTGTCGGTGGCGCTGCGCGACGATGCGTGCCTGGGTATCGCTGCCCAGGCCTTTGACCGATTGCAGCCCCACCCGCAGGGTGTCGGTCCGGCCGGTCCAGTGAACCTGACTTAAGTTAACGTCCGGCGGCAGCACTGTCAGGCCCATACGCCGGGCCTCGGACACGTAGGCAAAGGTGCCGTAAAAGCCGCCCTGGTTGCTGATCACTGCCGCCATAAATTCTGCCGGATGATGGACCTTGAGATAGGCGGCTTGAAAGGAGACCCGGGCATAAGATGCGCTGTGGGGCTTGCAGAAGGAGTAGCCGTTAAAGCTCATCATCATGTCCCAGATCTCAGCGGTTTTTTCGGCCGGCACGCCGCGTTGCTGCGCACCGGTATAAAAGCGTTGCTCAAAATCCCGCAGCTGGTACTCACGGTCTTTTTTGGTCAGCACTTTGCGCAGCGTGTCGGCTTCGGCATGTGAAAAGCCGGCCAGCACAACCGCAGCGCGCGAAACATCTTCCTGATACACCATGATACCGAAGGTTTCAGCGAGCACTTCGGCCAAAAAAGGATGAATGGGATCCCAGCGACCGCCGTGCAGGCGACGGATGTATTCCTGAATAAATTCGTTGGCGGCCGGGCGGATGATACTGCTGTGAATGACCAGATGCTCAAAATCGCCGACTTTGGATTTTTGCTGCAACAACCGCATGGCCGGGCTTTCGATATAGAAGCAGCCCATGGTGCGACCCTGAGCCAGGGCCTCCTGAGTGGCAAAATCGTCTTCAGGCTCCCAGCGCAGCTCGTCAAAGGTGGTGCCGTTGTCGCGCAAATTGGCCAGCGCGTCGCGAATAACGCCCAGGCTGCGGTTGCCGAGCAGATCGATTTTAACCAGTCCGGCGTCTTCGGTGGCATCTTTTTCCCACTGGATAATGGGCACGCCTTTGGGGGCGTTTTCAACCGGCACATACTCCTCAATGGGCCGCGGCGTGATCACCACGCCGCCGGGGTGCACCGACATGTAGCGCGGGGTGCCGATCAAGCGTTGGGCGTACTGCAAAATGTCGGGCCAGGGCGGAGGAAAGGCCAAGGCTTTGGCTTCCGGGCGCTGCTTGAGGTCGTCCAAAAATCGGGGATCGGATTCTTTCACACGCCAGAACTGGGGTAAGCGCTTGGACACTCGGCCGATTTCGGCATCGGTCAGCCCGAAGACCTTGGCCACCTCGCGCACTGCCATGCGTGGTTGAAACAGCACATGGCTGGACACCATGGCGGAATGACCCGGATACTGGGCCAAAACCGAATCCAGCACGTCGTCGCGCTCATCCCAGGCGAAATCCACGTCGATATCGGGTGGGTCTTTGCGGCCGGGGTTTAAAAAGCGCTCAAAATACAAATTGTGCTTCAGGGGACAGACGTTGGTGATGCCCAAACAGTAGGCAACTACGGAAGCGGCGCCCGAGCCGCGACCACAGGTGCGCGGGCTGCGCTGAATGATGTCGCGCACGATCAAAAAATAAGCGGCAAAGCCCATGCCGGTGATGCTGCGCAGCTCGTGCTCCAACCGTTCTACTACAGCCTCGGAAAGCTCGGCCCCATAGCGCTGCCGCGCGCCTTCATAGGCTTGCGCCCGCAAACGGTCAGCCGGATCGGTAGCGTTTCGACCGAGCAGCGGCGGCATGACAATGCCAAACTGCGGGCCGCGAAAATCGAGGCGCTCGGCAATCTGGTCCGTGGCGCTGATGGCTTCGGGGCAGATGGCAAAGCGGCGCCGATATTCCTGGGGGCCGGCCAACCATGCATCCGGCGGGGCAACCTCATCGGCGGCCAGGCGTGACAAAGACGTGTTGTGCGCGATGGCGCGTAGCATGCGATGCATCGCCGTGTCGGCAGGGTCCAAAAAAAAACTGCCCGGCGTGGCCACTAAGGGTACGCCCAGATGACGGGCAGTGCGGCGCAACCGGTGGGTGGCGGGCAACGGGCGGCGCGGCATGGCACCGGCAACCGAAACCCCTTCAGCGTGCCAGGTGCGGAGTAGATCTGCGCTCTGGGTTAAGACTTCCAATCCGTTTTTGTGGGCGCTTACGGCATCTGCTAAACGAAAATTTTCATCTGTGTGGCGGCGGGTCAACAGCTGGCAGAGGTTACGATAACCGCTTTCAGTTGCTACCAGGCAGACCGCCCGCTGCTTGCGTTGCGGATCGGTGACCTCCGCCCCCACCATGGGGGTTAAGCCTTCGCGCTCACAGCTGGTCAAAAAAGGCCACAAACCGCACAGGTTGTCGGTGTCGGTCAGCGCCAGATGCGTATAGCCCAGGCAGCGGGCGGCCCGGCAGACCTGCTTGACTGAAGCAGTGCCCCACATGAAAGAATAGTTGGATCGGATAGTCAAAGGAATCATAATTTCCGGTTCCTGGCTACTGGTTGCTCGTTCCTGGCCGAATCAGAGACAACCCGTTGTGGTGGCCGCCACAAATTTTTGCTGCGGGCGGGGATAAACCCCGCCCCTACAACCGTCATTTTTATCCGTTTCGTAGGGGCGGGCTTTATGCCCGCCCAACGACCTGCGACCAGCAGCAAGAAGCCAGCGGCCAGAAGCCAGACGCCGGTAGCTACGCTGCCAGTGTGCGGCCGAAGTGGATTGATTCGTGGCCGAAGCGCTGGCGCACGTTGTCGATGGCGCTGATCAAGCCGGAGCGCTTTTTGTCGGCTTTCTGGTCGGCGGCGAACAGCTCCAACTGCGCCGGTGGGAAAATCAACCGATCGCAGATCAGTCGCAGGTGCCGAATGCGGACCCGCCGCATCCAAGCCAGTTGCAGTGCGCGCCGGGCCAGCTCAAAGAGGACCCGATCATTGGCCGTGGCTGGCCGGGCAGCCACCTGTCGGGCACGGCGCATACCATCAGAATAGTCGAGCACAACTGCGATGCGGCGGGCGGCCCGGCGGCGTTGTCGCAGACGGCCCCCGGCCTGTTCCACCAGCCGGTAGAGCACGCTTTCCAGGGTGTGCACATCGTTGGTGTCGGTACCGAATTCATGATCGGCGATCACCTGTGGCGGTTTTTGTCCGACCGGCAAAACCGGAGAGGGATCGATGCCGCGCACCGCCTCATAAAGCAGCCGGGCCCGGGTGGCAAAAGGAATCTCCAGCTGCTCGAGGCTCAGGGCCGCGACCTGAAACGCATGCGTCAAATTAAATTCCCGCAACCGCAGCAGATCATCACGCTCGATACCCGGAACCAGGCGGACGGGCAGTGGCGCCAGCAGCGATTTTTCCTCACCGGCGGCGACAATGTATTCTCCGTCGGGTTTCACCAGGCGGGTGGCCACTTTGGCCACCAGCTTGTTGGGCGCCACCGACCAGATCGGGTCCAGGCCCAAGTCGGTTTTGATCTGCCGGCGCAACCGCCAGGCCACATCCCGGGGCGGGCCGAAAAGGCGGCCGGTGCCGGTGGCATCCATAAACAGGTGGCCGTCGTCTTCACCGGTTTCGATTAGAGGTGAATACGGCAGGGCGCGCTTGAGCACAGCGCGCATGGCCTGCTCGTAACGGTGGGGGTGGGGCGGCAGGATGCGGACATCCTTGCACAGGCGGACGGCGCGTTGCAGGGCCATGCCTTTGCGGATGCCGGCTATATAGGCCTCGTTGCTCATGTCATAAACGGCGGCGCGCACCGCACCCTCAGGTGCGATGACCACCGGGCGCTCGTTCAGCCGGCGATCCACCGCTCTCTCCACCGCCACGGCAAAATCGGCGACGTTTAAATGGATAATCGATCGGTTCATCTGTTGCTTTCAAATGACGAAATCATTAGCCCTATGCAAAGGTTTCTAAAACTAGCCCGCCTGATTAAGCAAATGCCTAAAGTGTGAAGTGCCTAACATGCCTAAAGTTAGGGAATTCTACCCGTCGAGAGCCTCAGGGTCGAACGATCAATCTTATGAAAAAGATGGAGCGCAGCGACCCATAACCCTGGCCCAGAACTGGATCTCAAAATTTGTAAGTTCTTTTTGAGCCCCGACCTTAATTGCTGTGTGCCTCATGTTAAACCCAAAGTGCCAGGGCGGGCTTTAGGCACTTTAGCTCATTTTAGTCATTTTACCTAAGTTGAGCGCTTGTCGAGGTTGCCGCCCCGGTGAAATAGGCTTCGCATTTCACTGGGCAGGCAGCTACACGGCAGATGTCGTTCCGCTATAGTTTTCTATGCGGAACGGCATCTAATCCGCCTGCGGCGGAGTAAGATCGGCAAGCCCCGTAGGGGTTTCAAATTTTAAAATTTATAATCGATAGAATTCCTTAAAATAAAATCATTTATCTTTTTAAAATTTGAAACGCTCAAGGTTAGAGAAGGCCGCGTTCGATTAGCTGACTGATCAGCCGCCGGGCATTTTTAGGCGCCTGGGCGCGGACATGGTTGTTGAAAAAAATGACCCCGCTGCCGGCCTGGCGGGTCATCGGTGCGATGATTTTATCGGCCCATTCCCGCAACTCTTCGTCACTGTAGTCGTAGTCAAACTGTATTTGCATATTGCCCGAGCGCCAGCCCCTGGCGTTGCGTCCATGGAAGCGGATGTAGAAAAGTTCCGGATTGGTGACCACATCAAGTTGTGGAAACAAACCCGGCAAAGCCGGTTCATCCACGGCCACCAGGGTGGTGCGGCGGCGTTCCAGTTCGGCGAAAACCCGGTCGGTGGCCCATGAGGCATGGCGAAATTCCACCGCCAAGGGCAGTCCGGCCAGTTCGTCCAAAAGGGCGGCCAAGTAGCGGCGATGTTGCGGCGCCCGGGAAAAGCTGGGCGGAAACTGCATCAAAACCGCCGTCAGCTGCCGGGCTTGGACGAGTGGCGCTATGCCGTCACGGTATTGAGAAACCTGCCCCCGCCATTGGTTGGGGTTTACCTCATGGGTTAAGGTGCGGGTCAGTTTGGCGGCAAAACGAAAACCGGGTGGCGCCAGCTGGCGCATGCGTTCGATGGCAGCGGCTTTGGGCATCTGATACCAGGTAAAGTTCAGCTCGGTAACCGGAAAGGTTTTTGCGTAAAGCGGCAGCATCTGGCCTGATCGGGTGCCGGGCGGGTAAAACCCGGCGTTGACCCACTCCGTGTACGAATAGCCGCTGGTGCCGATCCACAGTTGGCAGTTGGTGTTTGGTGTCTCCGTGCGCATTAAATTTCAGATTTCAAAAGTTGTAATGTCGAAGCTGTATTATACGAGCTGATAGCTCATAGCTGATAGCTGATAGTCGATTACTATGAGCTATGAACTATGAGCTATTTAATTCCCTCTGGGCCGCGATGGATGCCGATGATTTTGCCCTGAACCAGCACTTCGTCAAAACCGTAGCGCATGGGGGCAAAAGCGGTATTTTCCGGACGCAGCTCGATGTCGTCGTCATGTAAAAAGAAGCGTTTGACAGTGGCCTCTTCACTGTTAATCAGAGCCACGATAATCTCCCCATTTTGGGCGTACTGACGCGGTTTGCAGATCGCCAGATCGCCATCAAGGATGCCGGCGTCTTTCATCGAATCGCCTTTGACGCGCAGCGCAAAGATGTTTGGGTTGCGGTAAACGGCGGCATCCAACACGATGCTGCCGTCCCATTCGGTCTGGGCATACATCGGCAGACCGGCCGTGACACGACCGATGATCGGAATTTCGCGCCAGCGCTGCGCTGCCGCGGTTTGGTGTGTGCGATTTAACAGAAAAACATTGCGGCTGTAGCGCCCCTCACGCTTAACATAGCCTTTTTCCTCCAGCGCCCGAAGGGTCTGGGCGATAGC
>JAAUXY010044988.1_pt1 | contig 48153 bp, 34 predicted proteins | sample 7278121 | NCBI WGS metagenome assembly JAAUXY01 (sample SAMN14350117, study PRJNA611818) | marine sediment metagenome | isolation source: surface marine sediment (1.8m) | place: French Polynesia: Moorea | collected 2018-08
AGAAAGCATGATAATTATCAGTTTTTTTACGAAGAATTATCATCTACTTTGCACTGTCAATCGATATTATCACTAAATTATATACAAATAGGCAATTTAAAATTCTCAAGACATGACAACGAAATTCAATCTCAGAAAATACGGTATAGAAACCGAAGAAGTTTACAGGAATAGTAGTGTACCTGTATTGTATGAATTAGGACTCAGACTTGAAAAAGGTACGGCAATATCCGATGTTGGTGCGCTGTTGGTTTACTCAGGTGAGAAAACTGGTAGAAGCCCAAAGGATAAGCGTATTGTTCGTCATCCTGATTCAGAAGATAACATCGATTGGGGACCTATCAATATGGGTCTTGACGAGCACACTTTTATGGTGAACCACGAGCGTGCCATCGACTATTTGAATGTATGCGATCACATCTATGTAGTAGATGCATTTGCAGGTTGGGATCCCAAGTATCGTCTTAAAGTAAGGATTATCTGTACCCGCGCTTATCACGCTTTATTCATGCAGAATATGCTGATCATGCCGACAGCAGAGGAACTGGCCAATTTTGGCGAGCCTGACTATGTCGTCTTTAACGCCGGTGGATTCCCAGCCAACCGATACACATCAGAAATGACGTCTAAGACCAGTATCGATGTCAACCTGGAAAGAAAAGAGATCGTTATCCTTGGTACACAGTATGCAGGTGAGATGAAGAAAGGTATGTTCGGTGTTATGAATTACCTGATGCCGCTGGAAGGTGTACTTCCAATGCACTGCTCTGCTAATGTTGGCGAGAATGACGATGTTACCCTCTTATTTGGACTTTCCGGTACTGGTAAGACCACACTTAGTGCGGATCCAAAAAGAAAGCTTATAGGTGATGATGAGCATTGCTGGACAGATGACGGTATCTTCAATATTGAAGGTGGATGCTATGCGAAGGCTATCGATCTTTCTGAAGAGAAAGAACCGGATATCTACAATGCGATACGATTCGGTACAGTATTGGAGAATGTAGTTTACGATAAATACTCTCACGAAGTAGATTATACCGACACTACGATCACCCAGAATACCAGGGCATCTTACCCAATTGATTTTATTGACAACGTACAGATACCATGTATCGCAGGTCATCCGAATCATATCATTTTCCTTACTTGTGACGCTTTTGGAGTATTACCTCCTGTGAGCAAGCTGACTCCTGAGCAAGCCAGTTATCACTTTATCTCCGGATACACCGCTAAAGTGGCCGGAACTGAAATGGGTGTTACCGAACCTCAGGCCACATTCAGTTCTAACTTTGGTGCCGCTTTTATGATGTGGCATCCTAACAAGTATGCTGAAATGCTTGCTGAAAAAATGAAGGAGCACGGAGCTACTGCATGGCTGGTGAATACCGGTTGGACAGGTGGTCCTTATGGAGTTGGTTCAAGGATGAGCTTGAAATATACAAGGGCAATGATAGACGCTATCCATAACGGAGACTTTGACGGAGTTGATTTCGTGAAAGATGAGGAATTTGGATTTGAAATTCCTACCTCTTGCCCGAATGTTCCTGCAGAAGTTCTGGTTCCTAAGAATACTTGGGAAGACAAAGACAAATACGAAGTAGAGAAGAAGAAGCTTATCTCTCTGTTTGTTGAGAACTTCAAGAAATTCGAAGCTGGCGTGAATGCAGAAATTATTGACGCCGGTCCAAAAATGGATTTTTCTTTACAGTCGTAGAGAAGTTTTGATTTAATCGGAAAATCCCGGGATATGTAAAGATTCCGGGATTTTTTTATGCTTACTCCGCCCTCTTATATAATTCGGAATTATCTAAAAACTGCCTTAAATCAATTTGCGGATTACCGTATAAATACAACTTGGCAGTTTCTGACATGGAAAGCTCCAGATGTTCATTGATTGTAATTCTGGATGTTGATGTTTCAGCCAGATCAAGACTGGCGCGTTCACATTGGAATGACTCCGCCTTTAACCTGGAATTACCCATGACATTCATTTGAAGTGTTTCTGCCATCCCTTCCAGATTCGCTGAGGCATTATCTTCAATCCTTATACTCTGGCCTGTAGACATGGCGTAAATATCCGCCATGCTCTTATCATTCATTATCACTGCAATAGAGTCTGCTTCGATATTCAGCTGCACCTTACTGTTATCATTCATTCTCAAACTGGTAATTTCATTACTCAACCTGAGATCTGCCCCTGAGTTTCCCCTGAATTCCAGAATCATTTCATCAGTGGCAATAGTTTCATCGGAGCTGATAAATCCTTCATTCATTATAATGGTACCCAGCTGGCTAAAACGAACTACTATATCGAGTTCTTTCTTACCGGTAATTTTATAAAAAGCACTGATGATGAGTGTACTGTCCTTAACCTTAAATTTTAAAACATCTACCAGATTATCGTCGGCTGTAACGGTATAGCCCGGTTCTTCAGACCGTTCGAGATTTATATCCAGGTCGTCATCTAATTGTATTTTATAGAAGTATTCCAGCGATTCGTTAATCTCGACTACGCTTTTGTTTCCTTTGATTTTCGGTTTGCGCTGTGCATTAATTGTTCCCAGAGAGAGACAAAACAGGATCAGAAAGATCTTTTTCACGATAAAGCTTTAATTGATGATACTCAAATTTATTACAAAAAAAAAGAACTCCGGACAGCCAAGGTTGACAATAATAAAAAAGCCCGTCTTTAGACGGGCTTTATAATATGTTTGAACATCAGCGTTAATGCTGTAATTCTTATTCGTTTTCCTGTAGTGGTACGGTTTGTGGAACAAAATCCTGTCCTGGTATGATATACTCCCCGTTTTCATAGGTTTTGCTGTAATCATAAGACCATCTGTGAACTTCAGGAATTGGTCCGTCCCAGTTACCGTGGATATGCTTGATTGGTGCATCCCACTCCAGGGTAGTAGCTTTCCAGGGATTCTGAGGTCCTTTCTTCCCATAGAAGATACTACTGACAAAATTGTAAGCGAACAGTAATTGTACTCCGGCAGTTACAATTGCAAATACGGTGATCAGTACCTGTACATCTGCAAATTCGTCGAACATGGGGAATGCTGTATTCTCGTAATATCTGCGAGGTACCCCGGCCATTCCAATAAAATGCATTGGGAAGAAGATCCCGTAGGAACCGACAGCTGTGACCCAGAAATGTATATATCCCAGATTTTTATTCATCATCCTGGCCTGGAACATTTTAGGGAACCAGTGGTAAACCCCCGCAAAGAGTCCGTATAGGGCCGAGATTCCCATTACCAGGTGGAAGTGAGCTACTACGAAGTACGTATCGTGTACATTGATATCGAGTGTGCTGTCACCAAGAATAATTCCTGTCAAACCACCGGTAATAAAAGTAGAAACCATACCTATGGAAAATAACATACCAGGGTTTAGTTGCAGATTTCCTTTCCACAAAGTGGTTATCCAGTTAAAGGCTTTAACAGCAGATGGTATAGCAATTAACAGTGTCGTAAATGTAAAGACTGATCCCAGGAAAGGATTCATTCCCGAGACAAACATATGGTGGCCCCATACAATTGTAGACAGGAAGGCAATCGCTAAAATAGAGGCGATCATAGCCCTGTATCCGAAGATAGGTTTCCTGGCATTAACAGACATCACTTCAGACACAATTCCCATTGCCGGCAGTATTACTATATATACCTCCGGGTGACCCAGGAACCAGAACAAGTGCTCAAAAAGAACAGGTGAACCTCCCTGATAATGCAATACTTCTCCCTGGATAAAAATATCACTAAGGAAAAATGAAGTACCGAAACTTCTATCCATGATTAGCAACAAAGCCGCTGATAGAAGAACGGGGAATGAAATTACACCGATAACAGCTGTTACAAAAAATGCCCAGATAGTTAATGGTAATCTGGTCATGCTCATACCTTTTGTTCTCAGGTTGAGTACGGTAACTATATAGTTAAGAGATCCCAATAAGGAGGAGGCGATAAATATCGCCATTGAGACCAACCAGAGTGTCATACCCATTCCGGATCCGGGCTGTGCCATTGGCAAGGCACTCAGCGGTGGATAGATTGTCCATCCTGCCGCAGCCGGACCTGCTTCCACAAATAGCGATATGACCATAATAACACTGGACAGAAAGAACATCCAGTACGACAGCATATTTAGAAATCCGGAAGCCATATCTCTCGCACCGATCTGCAATGGAATCAGCAGGTTACTAAAAGTACCACTGAGTCCGGCGGTCAGTACGAAAAATACCATTATGGTACCGTGTATTGTCACCAGGGCCAGATACATGTCTGCATCCATTACGCCATCGGGTGCCCACTTGCCCAGCAGAGTCTCAAAAATCGGGAAAGACTCTCCGGGCCAGGCTAATTGCATCCTGAATAACAAGGACATGGCAATTCCTATGAATCCCATTATTAGTCCTGTAATCAGGTACTGCTTAGAGATCATCTTGTGATCCTGGCTGAATATATACTTGGTTACAAAAGTTTCCTTATGGTGATGTTCGTGCTCATGTGCGTGATCATCAACGTGGGCATGTGCAGTTACGGACATTTTCTTCTTTTTATTTTAATTTTCTTTTTATAGCTTAATTTTATTGGACAGCAGTCACAGTCTGACTAACAGTCTGACTAAAAGTCTGTTGACTTTCCATCCAGGCATTGTATTCTTCTTCGGTCTCCACTATAATCTTCAGTTGCATATTATAGTGCGATTTACCACAAATTTTGTTGCAAAGCAAGACATAATCGAATTCCCATGGATCTGAATTCGGTTCTCCCTTGGCCGCTCTTTCAGCACGTATTGCATTTGTTCTTTTAACCTTGTCCACTACGTCGGGATTCAGCCTCATATCAGCTGTGGTAATGGTAGGAGTAAAAGAAAACTCTGTTATCATTCCCGGCACACAGTTCATTTGAGCCCTGAAGTGCGGCATATAAGCAGAGTGTAACACATCCTGAGATCTCATTTTAAAGTTTATCTTTCTTCCCACAGGTAGATGTATTTCTTTTACGATAATATCATCTGCTGCATTGGGATCAGACTCATCTAATCCGAGTACGTTAGCCCTGTCTATATCGATTAGTCGAACATTAGCGTCGCCAAGTACATTGTCTGCTCCTCCGTATCGGGCTGTCCAATTGAATTGCTGGGCATATAACTCCACAATGAGGGGATCGTCCTCATCATTGATATCCATAATATTGGTCCATGTATACAATCCCCAGAGGATAAGTCCGGCCAAAACAATTACAGGAATAATGGTCCAGATAAACTCAAGGCGATCATTATCTGCGAAAAACAAGGCTTTTTTGCCTTCTTCGCCCTTATACTTATAACCGTAATAATGGAGTAAGGCCTGGGTTATGATTTGAACAAACATAATGATCCCGAAAGAGACGAGCATCAGATAGTCGTATTCCCCACCATGCTCAGAGGCTGCTTCCGGAAGAAAGAACTTCGAATATTTGACGAAGTTAAATATGGTAAATACATAGATAAACAAGAGGAAGGCCATCATTAAATAGCCATTGTATTTATTGTCCTTATCACTGGCAACCTGGGCAGCTTCTGCCTTTACCTGTGATAATTCGAATATTTTGGTCATTTGCCAGATGGCTACGGCCACCAGAAGTAATATTGCTATGATCAAAAATGTTGTCATTGTTGAATCTAAATTCTAATTAGTAATGAAACTGCCTGCTTTCTTCAATATACGGATTCCTTGTAGGTTGCAACGGCACTTTAGCAAGGGCTCTGAACACCCAAAAGACAAATAATCCGGCAAAGAATAAAACAGCCCCTAATTCAGGAATTCCTATTTGCCACTGATCTCCTACTGCTGATGGAGTTATCATAAGGTAAAAGTCCAAATAGTGACCTGTCAGAAGAATTATTCCGGTCATGATCACAAACCAGTTTACCCGCTTGTAATCACTATTCATCAACACCAGCAAAGGGAATACAAAATTCAGGACAACCATTCCGAAGAAAGGAAGTCTAAAGTCTTCAATTCTGGTTACAAAATAAGTAACCTCCTCGGGAATATCAGCATACCAGATCAACATGAACTGTCCAAACCAAAGATAGGTCCAGAAGATGCTGAAGCCAAACATGAATTTGGCAAGATCGTGAATATGGCTGTCATTTACATCCGGAAGATAATCTTTGGATTTCAGGTAGATAGCCACCATGGCAGTTACAGTAACTCCGGAAACTACCATACTGGCAAAAACATACCATCCAAAAAGTGTGCTGAACCAGTGTGGATCTACACTCATGATCCAATCCCAGGACATCATGGATTCTGTCACAAGGTAAAAAACCAGAAAGCCGGCAGACCATCGGAAATTCTTAACGAAATTAGAATTATCATCAGCGCGGTCCTGAGCTAGACTCAAACGCCTGGATATTTCCCGGTATAGGATCCAGCCTCCCAGAAAAATTCCGGCACGGATCAGGAAGAAAGGTACATTAAGATATGACTCCTTACCCTGAAGTATTTCATCATGTGCTACCACTTCCGAGTCCATCCAAGGGAATATGTGGTTATAATGCAGTCCTGAAAGCACAAAAAATACAAATAGCACAATACCCCCGGGAACCAAATAAGCGGTGATGCCTTCCATTACCCTGAAGAGCAATGGAGACCAGCCAGCCTGAGCAGCTCTTTGTATGGCATAAAAGGCCAGGACCCCCAATGCGATTAAGAACGAAAACAGGGCTGCAACATACAATGCAGACCAGGGCCTGTTCTGAAGTTGGTGCAGTAAGTGTTCGTCATGTGCAGCACTATGATCAGCGGTACCATGGGCGGCCTCTTCGCCATGTGACGCAGCTGTTCCGTGTGAATCGCCTCCGTGGCCATCGTCATGACTTGCCACCATGGCTTTGGCCTCATCAACCGTAGCAGGTATGGAAACGAATCCCACACCCATTCCGAGCAATCCGAGTGCCATAAGCACTATGGAACCAATTTTTAACCTGTTTGAAAACGTGTACATATTGTTTAGCTACGTGTTAATTAGATAAGTCTTCTTTAAGTTTCATCACATACTCGGAAACTTGCCATCTTTCCTCGTAATTCATCTGTCCGGCATAAGACCCCATAGAGTTAAGTCCGTAATAAATAGTGTGATAAGTGCTCCCCACAGAAATATTTCTGGCAGCATCGGCATAACTGGGCACACCCAGTATTTTCTCCCTCTTTACAAGATGTCCCTGACCAGCACCCTTGTTCCCGTGGCAGATGGCACAGTATACATCATATAATTCTTTACCCTTGGCCAGATTAGCTTCCATGTTTAACGAATCCAACGGACTTGCCTGCGCCCTGGCCAGTTCTTTACCATCAATATCATTGGCAAACTCATATGGCAACCAACCTCTGGAGATGGTGTTCTCAGGTGGTGTTAACGCCTCTGTACCACTGGGAAGAAATCCTACCTCCTGGTACGTTTCATATCCAACCGGCTCATACATATTCGGCATATATTGGTAATTAGGTCTGCTTGGGTCTGCACAGGCCGAGATCACCAATAAAAATGCGAGTACAACAAATGTTATAAATAGCCTTTTCATGATCTAATGGCGGGTTTTAATAATATTCAACTCCACGGCTCCTGTATCCAGTAGCAGGTCCTTTAATTCGGATTCACTGCCATGTACTTCAATTTCCATCACAAAATGGTCGTCAGTTGTTCTGACATCAGGATTCTCAGCTTCTTTCAACGGCCATAATCTGGACCGTAAATAAAATGTGATTACCATCAGGTGAGCTGCGAAAAACACAGTCATCTCAAACATGATAGGAACAAAGGCCGGCATATTCTCGATATAACTGAAACTGGGTTTCCCACCAATATCCTGAGGCCAGTCATCTATCATGATGTAATCCATCATTATAATTGCCACCGCGAGACCGAGACAGCCATACATAAATGATGTGATAGCAATTCTTGTGGGTGCCAGTCCCATGGCTTTATCCAAACCGTGAACCGGGAAGGGGCAATAGACCTCTTCAATATGATGCTTTGCTTCCTTAACACGTTTTACGGCATGCATCAAAACATCATCGTCGTCGTAATATGCGTGAATTACAGTATCTGCCATAATTATTTATCGTTGTTTAAGAACAATCTGGCCTGCCCTGCCCAATCGTCGCGCTGGGCCCTGCCAGGAAATGCACCTGTTAATCGATCCAGAAGATTATATTCTCTTTCCGTCATTTTGCTCACCTGCAAAAAGCTAAAAATTCCTAGTTTATTTAGGGTCTTTTCCATTAGCGGGCCTATACCCTTAACTTTCTTCAAGTCGTCCGGTTGCTGTCTGCCACTGTCAAAACTTCCCAAGGACGTCATCAGCGATGTAACTGCTGCTGCCTCACCAATAGCCGGAACCTCTTCTTCTTCACTTTCTACCCAGGTCTCTCTTACCGTACCATTCTTTGAGATGGTATAGAGAGGTTTTCCCTCGGCCCTTAAAATCTTGTAGCGTTCACCAGATGACTTGAGGATCGATTTCACCTCTGCCTGAGCTATGACCGGGAAGGTTCTTGAATAAAGAAGGAAGAGCACAAAAAAGAATCCAATAGTTCCGATGAAAATTCCTATATCCACAAAAGTTGGAGAGAACATGGTCCATGATGAAGGCAGGTAATCGCGATGGAGTGAAGTAACGATGATCACAAATCGCTCAAACCACATACCGACATTCACAACAATAGATATAATAAAGGATACCATTATACTGGTTCGAATCTTCTTAAACCACATGATCTGTGGCGATAGCACATTACATGACATCATTAGAAGATAAGCCCACCAATAAGGTCCGGTAGCTCTGTTTAGGAATGCGTATTGTTCGTATTCTACTCCGGAGTACCATGCGATGAACAACTCAGTTATATAAGCACAACCCACAATAGAACCGGTAATCATGATGATAATGTTCATCAATTCAATATGCTGAACCGTGATATATGCTTCCAGATTACATACCTTTCTCATGATCAGGAGAAGGGTTTGTACCATAGCAAATCCGGAGAAAATTGCCCCGGCAACGAAGTAAGGAGGGAAAATGGTAGTATGCCAGCCAGGAATTACCGATGTTGCGAAATCGAAGGATACGATCGTGTGAACCGAAAGTACCAGTGGTGTTGCCAGACCAGCCAGAACCAGAGAAACCTCTTCAAATCTTTGCCAGTCCTTTGCGCGTCCTGTCCAGCCGAAGCTAACCAAGCTGTATATCTTTTTCTGGAACGGTTTTACAGCACGGTCGCGGATCATACCGAAATCGGGTAACAAACCAGTCCACCAGAATACTAGTGAAACAGATAGATATGTCGATATCGCGAATACATCCCACAATAGCGGGGAGTTGAAATTAACCCAAAGCGAACCAAACTGGTTAGGAATGGGTACCACCCAGTATGCAAGCCATGGTCGTCCCATGTGAATGATCGGAAATAGTCCCGCCTGGATTACTGAGAATATAGTCATCGCCTCAGCAGAACGGTTGATCGCCATTCTCCATTTCTGACGGAACAGCAATAATACAGCAGATATCAGGGTTCCGGCGTGACCAATACCCACCCACCAGACGAAGTTTGTGATATCCCAGGCCCAGTTAACCGTTTTGTTCAGACCCCAGGTGCCGATCCCTGTTGAAATCGTATAAATAATGGCACCAATACCCCAAAGTAAAGCCGCCAGGGCAATTGAAAATACAATCCACCACTGTTTGTTGGCTCGTCCTTCAACCGGTGCAGCTATATCGACTGATACGTCGTGGTAGCCTTTATCGCCCAGTACTAAGGGTTTTCGAATCGGTGCTTCGTAATGCGACGCCATAAATATTTATTCTAGTTTCGTTTTATACTATTACTTATGCCTCGTTTGTATTCCTCACTTTTACGTGATAGAAAACATTAGGTCTTGTTCCCACACTTTCCAGCAAGTGGTACATTCTGTTGCTATTTTTAAGCTCTGCGACTTCACTCTCCTTATCATTGATATCTCCAAAAACAATAGCTCCACTACTACAGGCTGCCGAACAGGCTGTCTGGAATTCACCATCCTTGATTGTCCTTCCTTCTCTTTTAGCATCCAGAATTGTTTTTTGAGTCATCTGAATACAGAGTGAACATTTTTCAATGACACCCCGGGATCGAACAGTAACATCCGGATTTAGTACCATCTTACCGAGATCGTTGTTCATGTGGAAATCGAACTCGTCGTTATTATTGTAAAGGAACCAGTTAAACCTTCTAACCTTATAAGGACAGTTATTGGCACAGTACCTGGTACCCACACATCTGTTGTATGCCATATGATTCTGGCCCTGTCTGCTATGGGAAGTGGCAGCAACCGGACATACGGTCTCACAAGGTGCGTGGTTACAATGCTGACACATCACTGGCTGGAAGGCTACCTGGGGATTAGCCGCAGCTATTTCCATTTCCTCGAAACCGGTTTTGGATTCGAATGCACCAGATAGTTCGTCTTTTTTAACCACATCTGCTTCAAAGCTATCCTCCGATGAGTAATAGCGATCGATTCGTAGCCAGTGCATATCCCTGGACATTCTCACTTCCTTTTTCCCAACTACCGGAATATTGTTCTCGGCATGACAGGCAATAACACATGCCCCACATCCAGTACATGCGTTCAAGTCTATAGACATATTAAAATGATGCCCTATTGATCGGTCAAACGAATCCCATAGATCCACAGAAGTAGCGGGAACTTCCTGGTGATCCAGAGAGACAACGGCAACGCTGTTCCACTCTTCAGCATCTTTGGAATTATAGGTATCAAGTGTGGTCTCTTTTATGATATCACCTCTACCCATCAATGTATTGTGAAGCTGAATACTGGCAAATTCGTGCATGCCCGAAGCTTTTTCTACGCTGACGGATTGAATGCTGTTGAAATCCTTATAAAGGTTGTAGGCATTTACTCCTACTTGCATGTCGGCTTTCATACCCACAGACCTGCCATAACCCAGGGAAAGACCAACACTGCCCGGAGCCTGACCCGGTTGAATGATAACCGGTACATTGCTCAGACTTGTATCTCCTACTGTGATATTGACATAGCTTCCGTCAAGTCCGCCATTGGCAACATTTTCATTGACAAGACCCCATTTACCAGCATCTGACATAGACACTGTCAGGTAATTGTCCCAGGTTATCCTGCTGATCGGATCAGGGAATTCCTGCAACCATGGGTTTCCTGCCTGGTTACCACTACCCATACCAACTTTAGAGTACAGTGTGAGTTCAGTTTCAGCTTCTTCAGTTGAAGCCAGTTGTTGTAATGCAGAGGTTATTGAAGTAATATCCGCAACATTTTCTTCTGTTGCAGATTCCCCAGCATCAGCTGTTTGTTGCGGTTCTTCACTAGCCACCATTGCTTCAGCGCTATAAACGCCGTCATGCAGTGCCTGTTCCCAGCTCGATTCGTTTAGAATATCATTTGACCAGGTTTCCCTGATATAGTCGTAATAGGTGGCTTCACTTCCCAGCCACCTCAGAGCTGCAGTCTGAAATTGCTGTGTATCAAAAAGCTCCTTAATCGTTGGCTGCATCAGGCTGAAATTTCCTTTTTGGAATTGTCCGTCACCCCAGGATTCCAGATAGTGATTAGCTGCAGCGGTATATTGCGCTGCTTCGGTAGTTTCGTTCCAATTAGTGGAGAAAGCTAAAGATAGGCCTACCTTGGAAAGCCCTTCGGCAAATGCAGCAGAATTTGGTAACGTATATAATGGATTAACACCATCCATGATAAGTGCACCTACCTGGCCTCCATTCATATCGGATACCAGCTGGTTCAATTCTTTCAGGTTTCCCTGTCTTGTATACCTTGGCGAAAGCGGATCAAATGCCTCGCTTCCAAGCATCTCGTTGATAGCAAGGACCAGGGCCTGTGCATTATCATCATCAATGCCTGTAACCACTACAGCCTTGTTGCCAGCCGCTTTTATTTCAGTGGCAATTGCTCTTAATTTTTCCAGTACTTCCTCAGCCAGTCCGGTATCCACATTGCTGTTGTTCAACATGCCATACAAGGCGGCTAGTGCTTTTTTCTGTGCACTCGGTCTTAGTGGAATCCTCATATCGGCATTAGCACCGGTAAGCGACATATTGCCTTCTAATTGCACATGTCTTGACATCCTTCCATTCTTTGGAACTCTGCCGGCAGCATATCCCGTATCATAACCCCCACCCTGCCAGTCGGCAAGGAAGTCGGCCGCAAAGGATACAATCAGATCTGCCTTATCAAACTGATAATTAGCCAGCGCTCGCTCTCCATACTTCGACTCGAAGGCATTCAGTGCTGCATCTTCGGCGATGGCATCATAAGTAATATGCTTGAAATTAGGATACGCAGCTTTATAATCGGCCATCAGTCTGTTAGTAGACGGACTTGCATAGGTTTGTGTGAGAAAAACAATCTGCTGACTTGAATCCTTCAAAGAGGCCATTCCTGCATTAACAGCCGCATCAAGTACTTCCCAATCTACCGGCTCACCATTGGCAAGTGGTCCCTGCAATCTCGTACTGTCGTAAAGTGAAAGTACCGATGCTTGTATCCTGGCATTTGTACCACCGAGTACATTAGCTTCTTTGTTATTTTCAATTTTGATTGGCCGTCCCTCTCTAGTTTTCACCAGGATGCTGGCAAAGTCAAATCCGTCTGCGATTGTAGTGGCGTAATAATTCGCAACGCCCGGAACAATTTGTTCTGGTTTGACCACATAGGGGATAGACCTTCTCACAGGTCCCTCACATGCTGCGAGGGATGCTGCCGCTGTGCTAAAGCCCACATATTTTAGAAAATCCCTTCTGCTGGTTGAAGACTCGGATAAGTTATTCTTATCACCGAGGAATTCGTCAACCGGTATTTCTTCGGGGAATTCGTTCTGTCTAAGCGTTTCGACCATGGGATTCCCAGGTCTTAGATCTGCTTCGCTTTTCCAGTATTTTTTATTTGATGCCATTCTATATTCCTAATAGTTAGCTGCTTTGTTAGTCTGATTAATAGTGACACTTACCGCATTCCAATCCGCCCATCTGAGCAGCAGTCAGCTTATCCACACCGTATTTTTTTGAAAGTTCCTCGTGTATGCTGGCATAGTATTCATTGTCTTCCACATTCACGTTGGTTTCCCTGTGACAGTTGATACACCATCCCATGGTAAGTGGAGAATATTGATACATGATCTCCATTTCTTCTACCGGACCGTGACAAGTCTGACATTCAATACCCGCTACGGAAACGTGCTGTGAGTGGTTGAAATATGCCAGGTCTGGCAAATTGTGGATCCGCACCCACTCTACCGGCTGGCTTTCACCTGTATATTGTTGGTTTTCCTCATCCCAGCCAACAGCTTTGTATAGTTTCTTTATTTCACCTGTGTAGAATTCATTGGTGTAACCCTGGGCCAGATCTTCAGGTGAAGGTCCCTCAGGATTGCCCTTGTATTCATAAATAGACTTATGACAATTCATACACACGTTCAACGATGGTATTCCAGAGTGCTTGGATACACGAGCCGAGGAGTGGCAGTACTGACATTCTATTTTATTGTCTCCTGCATGGATCTTGTGAGAATAGTGAATGGGCTGAATAGGTGCATAACCCTGGTCTATTCCAATTTGCATAAACCATCCATAGGCAAAATAAGCCGCGGCGAGTAATAAGAATATTGAAAAAGTCAATACCAGGAATTGATTCTGGGCAAAGGCCTTCCATATTGGAGTTCTTTTTGCAACCTTTTCCCTTTCAAGCAAGACACCATTCGCCTCAGCAATTCTTCTTAGTGTCTGGTTCACCAGGAACAGCATCATAACCAACAGGGCAAATACGATAACCAGTACGCCCAGAATGATCTCATTTGAAATTCCACTGTCAGTTCCTCCCTCAGCAGTAGTTGTTGCGGCCACGGCTGCAGCTGGTGGGGCTGGCGGTGGGGCAGCAGTATAAGCCAGTATATCATCTATGTCCTGGTCGGACAAAGTTGGAAAGGCGTTCATCGCCGCCTGATTGTACTCATTGTAGATCTTTACTGCGTAAGCATCTCCTGCACTGATCATTCCTGCACTGTTCCTGATCCATGCATAGAGCCACTCCTTATCCAAACCTTCCTCTTCTGCGAGCCTGGTCTCCACATTGGCAAGCGCCGGACCGGTCATCTTGCGGTTCAAAGCGTGACAGGCCGCACAGTTCTGATTAAAGAGTTGTTTGCCTTTTACAGGATCACCTCCGCCAGCAGATGCTTCATCAGCTACTTCAGTAGCCGCAGCCTCCTGGGCGTCTGTTTCTTCTTGAGCATTAAGAGATGTGGAAAAAAGTAGTGAAACTACTAATGAAATACCAAAAATTATAGAGATGAAATCGCGGTACGGAACCTTTTTCATATTTAAAATATTTCGATCTAAATTTTGGCACGATAATTACTGTATTTATGGGTAAATGGGGGTAATTTATCACGCTCAAATTGTCGTCAAAAATAAGGAATAGACTTTATTTTGAAAATGTTAAAGTCTTGTAAATTTATAATTTATAATTATTCTAAATAATAGGTTTTTAATTTGTTTAATTTTTAAAAAATTACATTTGTATCCACCTTCGGAAATCGAAGATAGAATAGATATGAAAAAGCTAATAATAATAGTAATTACAGTCGGTTTCACAGCTTTTTCCTTTGCACAGAAGGGCGTAGTCACCGTTGAACAGGATCCCAAGATCAACCAATTGTTGGATGTTTATAAAAGTGCGAATTCCAACAGGGATTATTATACAATTCAGATAGGCTTTGGATCGTATAGCGAAGCTGAAAAACTAGAGCAGGATGTGAACATAGATTTTCCTCAATGGAAGTCTAAGATCGTATTCGATTCCCCGACATACAGGGTCCGAATTGGAAAATTTAAAACTAAGCTGGAAGCCGAACGCAACTTTTTAGAAGTTCGGGAAAAATATCCTCAATCCTTAATACTTAAAACAAGAAAAGACAGTCGCTAGTTGCTATTAATTAAGTAGCTGTGGCAGAGGTTCTTACAAGGTTTTCTTGACCGCTACTTCCTGGAATGCCTCTACGATATCACCCGTTTTAATATCATTGTAGTTTTTGATCTGAAGACCGCAATCATATCCCTTGGACACCTCTTTTACATCATCCTTAAATCTTTTCAGCGAGGTAAGTTCACCGGTAAAGATCACAACACCATCTCTGATAAGACGTATCTGAGAACTTCTGAAAATCTTACCGCTGGTAACCATACATCCTGCTATGGTCCCCACTTTGGATATTTTAAATGTCTCCCTGATCTCTGCTGTACCGGTAATTTCCTCCTTGATCTCTGGGGATAACATACCTTCCATCGCATCCTTAAGATCGTTAATGGCATCGTAAATGATCGAATAAAGTCTGATATCAATCTCTTCCTTCTCAGCAATTTCACGGGCATTGCCCATTGGCCTCACGTTAAATCCAATAACGATCGCATCAGAAGCCGAGGCGAGCAGCACATCAGATTCCGTGATGGCACCCACTCCTTTATGAATAATGTTCACCTGGATCTCATCCGTAGAAAGTTTTTGGAAGGAATCTGTCAATGCCTCCACAGAACCGTCCACGTCACCTTTGAGGATAATATTCAACTCTTTGAAATCTCCCAGGGCAATTCGGCGACCGATTTCATCCAGTGTGATGTGACGCTGAGTCCTTACTGTTTGTTCACGGAGTAATTGACTTCTTTTCGCTGCAATTTGCTTAGCTTCTTTCTCGTCTTCAAGTACCCTGAATTTATCACCGGCCTGAGGGGCACCATCGAGTCCCAGTATTGAGATCGGGGTTGATGGTCCTGCTACTTTTACATTTTTCCCGCGTTCGTCCTGCATTGCTTTTACCTTTCCGCTGCAGGTACCAGCCAGAACATAATCTCCAATGGAAAGTGTACCGGCCTGTACCAAAATAGTGGACACATAACCGCGTCCCTTATCCAGGAAGGCTTCAACCACGGTTCCATTTGCCATTTTTTCCGGATTGGCTTTAAGTTCTAGTAATTCAGCCTCAAGTAGTACTTTTTCGAGCAGTTCCTTTACACCATCCCCTGTTTTGGCGGAAATATCATGGGACTGAATTTTACCACCCCAGTCCTCCACCAATAAATTCATGCCGGCAAGGCCTTCCTTGATCTTATCCGGATTAGCTTCAGGTCTGTCTATTTTGTTTATGGCAAATACAATAGGAACAGCTGCTGCCTGGGCATGGCTGATAGCTTCTTTTGTCTGAGGCATTATATCGTCATCTGCTGCAATTACAATGATGGCGATATCTGTAACCTGAGCTCCCCTGGCACGCATAGCGGTAAATGCTTCGTGACCAGGTGTATCGAGAAACGTAATCTTCTGCCCATTGGAAAGTGAAACTCCGTATGCTCCAATGTGCTGTGTAATTCCACCACTTTCACCGGCAATTACATTTTCCTGGCGGATATAATCCAGCAACGAGGTCTTTCCGTGGTCCACGTGACCCATTACCGTCACAATCGGAGCCCGGGGTTGAAGATCTTCAGGTGCATCCTGTTCTTCATCTATGGACTCTTCCAGCGAGGCCGTCACGAACTCAACCTGGTAACCGAATTCTTCGGCCACAATACTGAGTGTTTCAGCGTCAAGTCTCTGATTCATGGTTACCATGATACCCAGCGACATACATGCTGAAATAATATCTGTTGTCGGCACATTCATCATGGTCGCTACCTCACCTGCTGTTACGAACTCGGTAACCTTTAGTATTTTACTTTCAAGTTCCTGCTGTTCCAGGTCTTTCTCGGTCTGCTGACGGTGAATATCCCGCTTTTCTCTTCTGTACTTAGCTCCTTTACCTTTCTTGGACTTGCCCTGAAGTTTTTCCAGGGTTTCGCGAACCTGCTTTTGAACTTCTTCTTCGGTGGGCTCCACCTTAGGTGTTGATGAAAAACGCTGACCTTTTTTACCGGCAGCCCGGCCTTTGACATTACCGGAGGGACCACCGCTAACAATACGCTTTCTTCTCTTTTTGCGATCTGCGTCTTCTTTTTTAGGTGCCGGAGTCTCCTTCTTCTTCTTGGGCTTTTCAAACTTGGACAGATCAATCTTGTCACCCATGATTTTTGGACCTGACAACTTTTGATACTGTGTAGTTATTGCTTCAACTTCCGGAGCTTTAGTTTCTTCCTTGGGCTTGGGCTTCTCTTCTTTCTTTACCTCCGGTTCCTTTTCCTGAACCACAGACTCTTCAACTACTTTTTCTTCAACAGGTTTAGGTTCTTCTTTTTTGGTTTCCAGGTCTATTTTGCCTACCTGCTTGGGTCCGGCCAATTCAACCTTTGCTTTTACTACCTCACGAGAAGCTCTCTTTTCGCGCGCAATACGCTTTTCTTCCTGCTCTTTTTCAAGCTGGAGGCGTATGGCTTCTTTTTCCTTGCGCTTCTCCTCACCTACTTCTTTGGAAGCAACCTTCTTGCTCGCGTCGGTCTGGAACTCGTCGAGCAATAGCTGATACACCTCATTAGAGATCTTCGTAGTTGGTCTCGCTACCACTTCATGTCCTTTAGAAGCGAGAAATTCCACGGCTCTGTCTAATGAGATGTTAAGCTCTCTCAAGACCTTGTTCAACCTTATTTTCGCATTATCTACCATAGATAGGGGTTGCCTCTTTTATAATTGCTGCTAATATATAGCTTAATCTTCAAATTCTTCTTTGAGTATTCTTATTACGTCTGAAATGGTTTCTTCCTCCAAATCAGTCCTTTTAGTCAGGTCGCCAACTTCCTGCTCCAACACACTTCTCGCTGTGTCTAAACCGATCTTCTTGAATTCCTCTATGATCCATCCTTCAATTTCATCTGAGAATTCGGTAAGTTCCACATCTTCCTCAATACCTTCCCGGAATACATCTATTTCGTATCCTGTAAGTTGTCCTGCCAGACGTATGTTATGACCACCGCGACCGATAGCCTTGGACACTTCTTCCGGTTTGAGTATGACCTGAGCCGACATATTTTCGTCGTTCAGTTTCACCGAAGTTACTCTGGCCGGACTTAATGCCCTGGTAACCATCAACTGCGGGTTATTGGTCCAGTTGATCACATCGATATTCTCATTACCCAGTTCTCTCACGATACCGTGGATCCGAGATCCTTTCATACCCACACAAGCACCTACAGGATCGATTCGATCGTCATAGGAATCAACAGCAACTTTTGCTTTTTCACCCGGGATCCTCACCGCTTTTTTGATGGTGATCAGACCGTCAAAAACTTCGGGGATCTCCTGGAAGAATAATTGTTCCAGGAATATCGGAGAAGTCCTGCTCATGATGATCATGGGCTTGTTGCCTTTCAATTCCACACTTTCAATAATCCCTCTTACATTATCTCCTTTCCTGAAAAAGTCTGACGGGATCTGCTTGTCTTTGGGAAGTATGATCTCATTGCCTTCATCATCAAGCAAAATAATGGCTTTGTGTCTGATATGATGAACCTCAGCAGTGTATATCTCCCCTTCCAGATCTTTGAACTGTTTGTAAATGGTCGTATTGTCGTGCTCATGGATCTTGGAGATGAGGTTCTGGCGCAAAGCCAGGATAGCGCGTCTGCCAAGATGGGCCAGTTTAACTTCCTCGGAAACATCTTCCCCAACCTCAAAGTCAGGTTCGATCTTTCTGGCTTCTGTTAATGAAATCTCCTCTAGTGGGTCTTCTACTTCACCATCTTCCACCACAATTCTGTTTCTCCAGATTTCCAGGTCGCCCTTATCCGGGTTAATAATGATATCAAAATTGTCATCTGATCCGAATTTCTTTTTAAGGGCGTTCCTGAAAACGTCCTCTAAAATTGCCATCAGTGTTACACGGTCGATGAATTTGTCATCTTTGAACTCAGAAAAAGATTCGATCAACGCAATATTTTCCATTTTTGCTCTAGGGTTAGAATTTTAATACAACTTTTGCTTCCTCTATTTCAGCAATCGGGATATCCTTTTTGTTCTGAATAGTCACCTTACCCTTTCCAACAGGTTTAGGTTCACGGCTCTTCCATTCTAATGTAATGGTATCTGACGTGGCATCTGTAAGATTGCCCTCGTATTTCTTCTCAGGAGTTTTTACACTCAATTTCCTGCCAACATTTTTAAGGTATTGCCTCGGTACTGTCAGCGGTGCAGTTGCACCTGCCGATGTAACCTCCAGGGAGAAATCAATTTCATCCCTGTCCAGACTACCTTCTACTGCCCGACTCACATCAATACAGTCCTGGAGATTCACACCCTGATCCCCGTCCAGTACTATTTTGATCGTATGGTCCGGGTTCACTACAAAGTCAATAAGGAAAAGAGATTTTCTTTCCTTCAAAACTTCTTCCAGTATACCCTCAACCTGTTGCCTGAGCATAATTTTTGGTAATAAAAGAGGGGACTCCCGTCCCCTCATGAATACATTACTATTCTTTCAGTGGCGCAAATATACAACTTTTTTTCAATTCATTTTTGCGTCAGAATCATCATCACCGGAACAATAGGCCGTGAATTTTATGGTTATTAATACTACCTTTAACACAGTGACCTAACCGAGATAAAACTGATCACATGGATATCTTTTCGTCCTATAATATCATTATAGAAATTTCATCAATCCTTATCCTCTCTTTTCTCTTTAACGGGATTGCTAAAAGGACAAACATCCCCTCTGTATTACTACTTATCCTACTTGGGGTAATTCTTCAATACGTTCTCAAATACCTTACGGCAGAAGAAGTTAATTTTTTTCCAGCACTTGAGGTTTTAGGAATTGTGGGGCTGATCATGATTGTTCTGGAGGCGGCTTTGGAACTCGAGTTAAAAAGGGATAAGATCTGGCCCATTCTGAAATCAATGGCTGTGGCCCTTATCGGTTTGCTTTTATCGGCATGGGTTGCTGCACAGATAATATTTTATCTGGTACCGGAGATGAACATGTTGTCGGCCTGGCTTTATGCCACCCCATTATCCATTTTGTCCAGTGCCATAATCATTCCAAGTGTGAGTGCCCTGCCAGAGTCCAAAAAAGAGTTCCATATATATGAAAGTACGTTTTCGGATATTATGGGTATTATAATGTTCTATTTCCTCCTGGGTCAGCTAGACCCTGCAGAAGGTTCCGTGGCGCTGGAATTCACCGGCAACATTATTTTGACAATTATAATAGCAGTGGTTGCCAGTTACGCGATTATTCTCATTTTCCAGGAAATAAAAAGTCAGGCTAAACTCTTCTTGTTGATAGCTGTATTATTATTGTTGTATGCACTTGGCAAGAAACTTCATCTTTCTTCACTCATTATTATTTTGATTTTCGGGCTGGTCATTGCCAACATGAAATTGTTCTTTGGTGGTAAGATGAAGCATTTCCTAAAAGAAGATGCTGCGAAACAGATTTATCACGAATTGCATATAGTTACCCTGGAAACTGCATTTGTTGTTCGTACTTTTTTCTTTGTTGTCTTTGGTATCACCATTGTACTTTCATCGCTACTTAGTCTGAATGTAGCTATAGTCAGCTTACTTATTCTGATCAGCATATATGCCATCAGGTATGGGTTACTTAGAGTTTTTATAGGTAAAGACATATTGCCGCAATTGTTTATCGCGCCACGCGGACTAATTACAGTATTACTTTTTTATGCAATTCCGGTAGAAGCACAAGTAGCGACGTTTGAACAAGGGGTCTTGCTATTCGTTATTATAGGCACCAGCCTTATCATGACCTGGGCCATGATTCGCGATAAGAGAAAAATGAACACCTTAGTGGATCAGATCGATGAGGCCTTTGAAGCCAGAAATGAAGCTTATCACCTGGAGGAAACAGAAGAAGATGCCCTGGATATCTTACCACGGCCGGAAGCGGATGATACCTCATCTCCAAACAGAGACAGAGATGGATTGCCGGGAAGTGAGGATCATTACCACTAGCGTGGGGTTTGAGGTTTTGGGTTTGAGGTTTGCGGTGCGCAGTTACAGTGGGCAGTAATGCCCAATCAATAATCAATAATTTATAATTCTCAATTCGTTGATTCGTTGATAAGTTAAATAATCTAATTGGCGACATTAATCCAATAATAATTAATAATCAGTAATCAATAATCCATCTGGTTTGTAGTTGCAGTGGGCAGTAATAGCAAATCCCTAATCCCTGCCTGCGGCAGGCGGGTCCAATCTCCAATCAGTAATTTGATTTGCGTTGATTCGATTATTCGATGAAGGGTTGAAATGTTTAATAGTTTAAGCGATTTGCGTTTCTCTAATTAAATAAACCTTTCAACTTTTAATTTTAAATTATCCATCATCCATTAAACAAAAATCCCGAAGCAAAGATTGCTTCGGGATTTTTTTGTTGGCCTACTAGGACTCCCTTCGCCTTCGCTCAGGGTTAACTTCTCGTCCTAGTTTTCTTCAAAAAAAATCCCAGCAATACTTTGCCGGGATTGTCCAACTTCGTTGGCCTACTAGGACTCGAACCTAGAACGACTGGACCAAAACCAGCTGTGTTGCCAATTACACCATAGGCCAATACCCATAAAAACTTCGCCTAAGCAGACGAGCGTGCAAATTTAAGACAAACTTCCTTATGCACAAATAAAAATAAGGACAATCCGTTAAAAAAAGAAGGAGTAATTGCGCTGTTAAAGGTTTGACAAAAATGTGCACGCATATCTATATTAATTAGTAAATTCGCCCCGACCGGCAAAGATCATACTACATGTTTTCAGAGAATTTTAAAAAGTGGGACACCATCTTCGGATGGGTCGTTTTTTTTATAGCCTTAATCGTCTTTGGAATTACGGTTGAACCTACAGGAAGCTTTTGGGATGCCGGAGAATACATCACAACCTCTGCAAAACTGCAGGTGGCTCACCCTCCCGGTGCTCCGCTACTTCAAATGATCGGCGCCTTTTTCGCGATGTTTGCCATGGAGTCAGACCAGATCGCAAGGATGGTTAATTACGTATCCAGTGCCTCCAGTGCCTTTGCCATTCTATTTATGTTCTGGATCATTACGAACCTGACCCGGAAACTTATCGGGGAAAAGGAAAAGCTGACCAACAGTCAGGCTATAGCCATACTCGGAAGTGGTGTTGTAGGATGTCTTGCGCTGACCTTTTCAGATAGTTTTTGGTTCAACGCAGTGGAGACAGAGGTATATGCCATGGCCAGCCTGATCATGTCATTGCAATTATGGCTTGGTCTTAAGTGGACAGACAATCTGGACGATCCAAGAGGACACAGGTGGTTGATTCTGATCTGCTTTGTGGTTGGGCTGACCTTCGGTGTACAGTTCATGGGCTTCCTGGCCATTCCTTCAATTGGCCTTCTCTATTACTTTAAAAGATATAAGACCACTACTATTAAAAATTTCCTGGTCGCCAACCTCATAGTAGTTGCTATACTGATGTTGGTTTATAAATTCTCTCTTACCTATGTTCTAAAACTTTTTGGCTGGAGTGAAGTATTTTTTATCAATAGTATTGGCCTGCCCTTTAATTCAGGAACCATTATCATGGGCATACTGTTTGCCCTGGCATTCTACCTGGCCTTGCGTTATACCAGAAAGAATAATTACAGAATAGCTAATACGCTGGTCTTGTGCGGCCTGTTTTTGTTTCTTGGCTTTTCAACCTGGCTAATGCTTCCGATAAGAGCAAATGCCAATGTAGTTGTTAACGAAAACAATCCCGCAGACGCCCGGGCCTTACTAGCCTATTACAACAGGGAGCAATATCCCGGTGTTGACAGTCCATTTTACGGAGCCTATTATTCAGATACTTTTGCCTCCCCGGGGGATGATAAGGACGATAAGCCCAAGTATGAAAAGGATTATGCCCTGGGTAAATACATAATAGTTAATCATTATAAGGACGCATTACAGGGACCCAATCCGGACCACGTAGGATTACTTCCAAGAATGTGGTCGGACCAGCACGCTGAGAATTATATGCGCTTTTTCGGGCCTCTCGATTTCAGTTTAAAATCTTCCAATGAAGAATTGAGGAGAGCCGTAGGCGAACTGAGGAGTGGCTTTGAACGCGGTGAAATTGACGAGGAACAGTATATTAGCTTCCTCAGGCAATTTGGTGATTATATCAGCGTAAAACCACCGACGATATGGGATAATGTTGTCTATATGTTCAAATTTCAGTTTGGTTATATGTACTGGCGATATTTCCTGTGGAACTTTGTAGGCAAAACCAATGACGTACAGGGAAAATACAACGGTAATGGAGAATGGCTGAGCGGTCTAAAATTCATAGACCAGATTTTCCTGGGCAGCCAGGACAATCTCCCCGGAGATGTGCTGGATAACAAAGGAAGGAATACCTATTTCTTTCTCCCTCTCTTACTGGGAATTATCGGATTGATCTTTCAGATATCCAAAAACCCAAAACAATTCTGGGTACTTTTTGTCTTTTTTATTTTTACCGGCATAGCCATTCAATTCTATACTAACCCTTATATCTTCCAGCCGCGTGAAAGGGATTATTCACTTGTTGGATCCTTCTTCATTTTTGCCATTTGGATTGGCCTTGGCGTCTATGGTTTATACGATGAATTTAAAAGATGGATTAAGCCCAAAATATGGGCGCCAGCTATCAGCCTGATTTGCATTCTGGCCGTACCGGTGCTAATGGCAGCCCAGAACTGGGATGATCACGACAGGTCGCATCGATACACAGCCAGGGCTACAGCCAAGGCTTATCTGGATTCCTGTCAGGAAGATTCTGGAGCTATGTTATTTACAATAGGTGATAACGATACTTTCCCACTCTGGTATGCTCAGGAAATAGAAGGGTACAGAACAGATGTAAGGATAATTTGTACCAGCCTGTTCGCCACGGATTGGTATGTGGATCAAATGAAGCGCAAGGCCTATAAGAGCGATCCCATCCCCTCTCAACTCACCCATGAACTCTATCGATACGGAAACAGGGATGTAATTTACTACCAGGGTATTACGGATAGCCGCTGGGATGTAAAAGACTTTGTCAACTGGGTGGCAAGTGATAACCCTCAGACCAAGTTCAGGGCAATCCTGGAAAGACAAGGTGCCGATGTAAGCGAATATTCCGAAAGTACGCTCGACCTGGTATACTATCCCACCAATAAGCTGCGCATTCCTGTTAACAAAGAGAATGTCCTGGCCAGTGGTATAGTAAAACCGGAAGATGCAGATCTCATCGTAGACTACATAGATATAGATCTACCTAAAACTGCTTTGCCAAAGAACAGGATCATGATGCTGGATATTATGGCCAATAACGATTGGAAAAGACCTATTTACTTTTCAGGCGGCAGTTTTGACAAGGCGGAGTATATCTGGATGAAGGATTATTTGCAGTTAGACGGACTGGCATACAAACTGGTGCCTATAAAGACTAAGAACAGGAGTGCCTTTGAACTGGGCCGTATCGATACAGAGCTGATGTACGATATCGTGATGAAATGGGAATGGGGCAATTCGGGCAGCGATAAGATATACCACGATCCACAAACCAGGACCCAAGGGCTATCTTTCAGAAGCAACCTGGCCAGATTAACTGAAAAACTCATCGAAGAGAACAAGATAGACAAGGCGAGGGATATCATAGATCTGGCAATGACTAACATGCCGGTTAAATACTTTGGCTTCTACACCTTTGTTGAACCATTTATGGACTCTTATTATAAGGTAGGTGCTTCAGATGAGGCCAGAAAAGTATTTGCGGAACTCAAGACTATTTACCAGGAGAGGTTAGAATACTATGCCGCTGTTTCACTGGATGAGCAATACGATAATATCGAAGATATCATTGCCGATATGGAGGCATACCGGAGGATCATAGATATCACAATTGAACACGATACTAAGGAAGTATCCGAAGCTGAAACCCTTGTTTTCAATGAATACATAGATAAGTTCAGGCATTTCTATCAGGACGAAGACTACCTGGAAGAACCTGAATTTGAAGATCCGGATCTAATCGATACCGTTCCTTTATCTGATACTGTTGAAAATGAAGCCGCTTCAAATGCCGACTCCGTCTCAGGAGAAGAAAGTATTCCTGAATAGATCCCGATTTACAAATATTCGTTCAGGATACCTATCAATGTATTGGCATCCTGCTCCCCGCTTTGTCTCCAGACCATCTCTCCTTTTTTGTAAATCATAAGTGTGGGAAGTCCTTTTATGCGCAAGGCCTGCGACAATTCTTTATTCTTGTCCACATCAATCTTAATCACCTTGCCTTTATCGCCAAGAGCCGCTGCGACATCCCTCAGTACAGGATGCATAGCGGTAGATTGTTCGTTCCATTCTGCATAAAAGTCCAAGAGCACGGGAATATTCAGATCTATAAGTTCACCGAATTTAGACATATGTAAATCATTGGGTTATCCGCCAAAAGTAAGAAAAATTGTTAAAAAATCCGTCCAAGCCCGTATTTTGTACGCCTGCCTCCATTCAGCTTCAGACAAGAGATTTCTTTTTCAATGTAATTACCGTTATCTCAGGCCATATTCCTACCCGGCCAGGGTAGCCTATAAATCCAAAACCGCGATTCACATTGATTATTTGTCCCATCTCCTCATACAGACCGGCCCAATACTTATATCGCCATTTTACCGGACTCCATTTTACAATGCCCGGTATTTCTATACCAAACTGCATCCCATGCGTATGTCCACTCAGGGTCAGGTGATAATGCTTTTCATCAGAGATCACCTTGTCTTCCCAGTGCGAAGGGTCATGACTCAAAAGGATCTTGAATTCTTCACTGCTAATTCCTTCCGAGGCTTTTCTAAGGTCCCCTGCCTTTTTAAAACCTCCTCTACCCCAGTTCTCAACACCAATTAAAGCCAGCTTGTCATTACCGCGCCTCAGATATCTACTTTCGTTTAGCAGGAGATCGAAGCCCATTTCTCTTTGCATTGTTTTGAGGGTTTCGAGATTATCTCTCTTTTCCTCTTCCGTAGGCCAGGCGATATAATCGCCGTAATCGTGGTTTCCGAGGATGGAATATTTCCCATCTGCCGCCTCCAATTTGGAGAACAGGCCCGTCCAGGGTTTCATCTCATCAGACTTATTGTTAACCATATCTCCAGTAAAAAATATGGCATCACTTTTCTGCTTGTTAATAAGGTTGACAGCATACTCGATCTTTTTTCGATCGTCAAAGCTACCACTGTGTATGTCGGAGATCTGGGTTATTTGATAACCGTCAAAACCAGAGGGAAGATCTTCAAACTCCAGGTTGTACTTCAGCACCTTAAAGTTGTATTTTCCCCTGTACATGCCATAGAGTAAGGCACTGAAAGGAAGTGCTGCTATTCCAAGCGCCACCAGACTTAAGAACCTCCTTCTTGTTGGGAGATCAAATTCCTGGGAGCTTCCAGAAAATTTGGCGTAAGTAGCGGAAATAAACCTGAACAGGTCTTCAGAAAACAAGAATATGATCGTAATGATATTAAAAGTTAGCATGGCAATAAGGAAACCGAATGCATAACTTTTTGGCCTGCTAAGGACTCTGCCTGCTTCGGCACCCCAGGTAAACTGGTAGATAAAGTTGCCGAGTACCGCCAAAGAAATTGCCATGTAAACAAAGTAGACCCAGGGAAATCTTGTTGCTGTTTTCAGGGCCTGCAGCGTGTAGAAGGCCATGATCAGGTAGATGATTACAAAAACTATCCAGCGGAGCATTGAAATTTTTTACAAATATATTTCTTTAACAGAATTTCGGTCAGCCACTCACATTAATTTAACTGTTTTCACCACTTCTCCTATTATTTCAAAATCGGTTACGGGCAGTTTGTCTTCCTGCAACATAGAAATTGTATTGAGAGAAGGTAGCGGCACTTTTTCAAGTTTAGACAGCATTTGTACACCCGATAAGTGAATTGCCGGAAAACCCAATTTTTTAAATTCCAAAGCTTCAGCAGCCCTGATTCCAGCTGCGGCTATGATGCCGCATCGTCTGGCTTCCTTATGGAGTTGTTTGAGCAGACCCATCCCAGTCCTTGCCGACTCGGATTGACCAGAGCTCAGTATATAGCTCACTCCTATTTCTTCCAAAGCCCTTAATGCATCCATCGGTTCATCTACCCAGTCGAAGGCCCGGTGAAATGTAAAAGGAAGGGTTCCAGCGGCCTCAACAAGTAATTTCGTCCTGCGAACATCTACCTGGGCGCTCTTGAGTAAGACCCCGCTTACTATTCCATCATAACCGAGCTTCAGGCAATAACCTATATCGGCCAGCATCACGGCAAATTCGGCATCCGAATAAACAAAATCTCCACTTCTCGGTCTGATGAGCACATGCATGGGGATGGAAATGACTTTTCGGAGATATTCCAGGAGTCCGTGTGATGGAGTTATACCGCCCACACCTAGTTCAGTACAGATCTCAAGCCTGTCTGCACCAGCGGCCTGAGCATTTAACGCAGACGCCACCGAGTTGGCACATACTTCTACGATCATAATCCTTATATTTAATTGTATAAAAGTAATAAGCAGACCTTATGCAAAGACGAAAGTTTCTTCAAAATTCGGCCTTAAGTACGGCGGGATTGATCACTGCGCCATTATTGGCCCGTAATTCAGAAAGATCCGGGCAGGATAGAGTTGAAAGAACGGCTCCTGATACAACCTTCCCAATTGTAATTGCTACCTGGGATGTACCCAATGCCACAGCTAAGGCATGGGAAGTACTGACCGGTGGGTCATCTTCACTGGATGCTGTAGAACAAGGAGTGATGGTTGAAGAAGCCGATGAGAGCAATCAAACCGTGGGTAAGGGAGGTAGGCCGGACAGGGATGGAAGAGTAACCCTGGATGCATGTATCATGGATAAAGATGCCAATTGCGGGGCTGTATTATGTATGCAAAATATTGTACATCCCATTTCAGTAGCCCGCAAGGTTATGGAGAATACGCCACATGTTATGCTGGCAGGATATGGTGCAGAACAATTTGCCTATGAGCAGGGATTCAAAAAGGAAAACTTGCTTACCAGCAAATCGGAACAGGAATGGAAAGAATGGAAGAAAAAATCGGAATACAAACCCGTGATCAATATCGAAAATCACGATACGATAGGTATGCTGGCTATCGATTCTAACGGAGATATTGCGGGGGCTTGTACGACCAGCGGTATGGCATATAAGATCGCGGGCAGGGTTGGTGATTCTCCTATTATTGGAGCCGGATTATTTGTAGACAATGAAATAGGAGGAGCAACAGCTACAGGGGTTGGTGAAGAAGTTGTTCGTACTGTAGGCAGCTTTCTGGTAGTTGAACTGATGAGGCAGGGAAAAACGCCCCAGAAAGCCTGCGAGGAGGCCGTTAACAGGATCGTAGCAAAGAAGAGGGACCGGCTGGATTTTCAGATTGGTTTTATTGCGATCAATAAAAAAGGGGAAACCGGTGCTTATTGCATTCATCCCGGGTTTTCTTACAGAGTGCATTCAAAGGAAGGCCACGTAAATACAAATTCTGAAAGTTTTCTTTCGTCCTAGGCTTTTAACCGAGTGCATATTCTTTGTAGTTTTGAAATTCAACCACTTTTAATAATATGGCTGATCAGAAACGACTATTCCTTTTAGATGCTTATGCTCTAATTTTCCGAGGGTATTATGCCCTCATTAAAAATCCAAGGATCAATTCCAAGGGCATGGATACTTCGGCAATCATGGGATTTGTCAATTCCCTTTTCGATGTGATAAAGAGGGAAAAACCCGATCACCTGGCCGTCTGTTTTGATAAGGATGGAAGCACCGAACGCACGGCACTATATCCTGAATACAAGGCCAACCGGGATGAAACCCCTGACGCTATTCGGATCGCTGTCCCTTATATCCAGAAAATCCTCAAGGCCATGCATATTCCTGTAGTAGAGGTCTCTGGCCTGGAAGCAGATGATATTATTGGCACCCTCTCCAAACAGGCAGAAAAAGAAGGCTATAAAGTCTATATGGTGACCCCTGATAAAGATTTCGGACAGTTAGTTTCTGAGAATATTTATATGTATCGCCCTGCGAGGATGGGTAACGGGATTGAAATATGGGGAATACCTGAGGTGCAAACGCGCTTTGGTGTTGAAAATCCGGAACAGGTGATAGACTATCTGGGTATGATGGGTGATGCCAGTGACAATATACCTGGACTACCTGGTGTTGGCGATAAAACCGCAAAAAAATTCATCGCTGAATTTGGTTCTCTTGAAGGACTTCTCGCTAATACGGAACAGCTCAAAGGGAAGATGCGCGAGAAGGTTGAAGCGAATGCGGAACTCGGCGTTCTGTCGAAAAAGTTAGCCACCATCTGTGTAACCTGTGACGTACAATTCCATGCCGATGATTACGAGCTCTCTATGCCCGATGGAGAGAAAGTACAGGAAATATTTGAAGAATTGGAATTCAGACGGCTAAAGGAGCAATTCCTGAAACTGTATATCAATAATAATGGGGCAGATACTTCGGATAAGGGTACGGACAAAGTGGAGACCAAAAAATCGGCCCCTGCGGGTAGCGGCCAGTTCACATTGTTTGGCCCGGATGGTTCAGGAGCTACTATAAAGGAAGTTACCGGAAGAAAGACCATTGCCGATGTATCTCATGTTTACCAGAGTATTTCCGGGGGCATGGGAATGAAGCTTTTCGTACAGAATCTGCTGAAACAAACAAGTGTCTGCTTCGATACGGAGACCACCTCCATCAATCCGCTGGAAGCAGAGCTGGTTGGGATTGCATTCTCCTGGGAGGCAGGTAAGGGCTTTTATATACCCTGTCCGGAGGACGAACAGCAAACGAATGAAATCCTGGAGATACTGCGCCCTTTCTTTGAAGCGGAACATATCGAAAAGATAGGGCAAAACCTGAAGTACGATGTAAAAGTGCTTCGCAAATACGGAATGAAGGTGGAAGGACCTCTTTTCGATACTATGCTCGCCCACTACCTGATCAATCCTGACATGAGGCATAATATGGATGTGCTGTCTGAGACCTATTTGAATTACACGCCTATATCTATCACCACTTTGATCGGTAAAAAAGGCAAAGGACAATTGAGTATGCGGGAGGTTCCTCTTGACCAGCAAACGGAATACGCAGTAGAGGATGCAGATATTACCTACCAGCTGGCTCAACACTTTAGAAAGGAATTGGTTGAAGCAAAGACCGTTGAACTCTTCAACGATATTGAAATTCCCCTCCTTAAAGTACTTGCCGACATGGAGCTGGAAGGTATCAACCTGGATACAGATTTTCTAAAATCGCTTTCAGAGGAATTGGACAATGATATCAGAAAACTCGAGTCAAAGATTTATGAGGAGGCGGGAGAAGAGTTCAATATTGCCTCTCCCAAACAACTGGGCGAAATACTATTTGAAAAGCTCAAGCTGGTAGATAAACCCAAGAAAACACGGACCGGGCAATATTCAACAGCGGAAGATGTGCTCTCATACCTGGCCAAGGACCATCAGATCATCCGGGATGTATTGGAATTCCGTGGACTTACTAAATTGAAAAGCACCTATGTGGATGCCCTGCCCGAGCAGGTTGAGCCCGGCACGGGAAGAGTCCACACAGATTATATGCAAGCTGTAGCTGCAACAGGAAGATTGAGCAGTAACAACCCCAACCTGCAGAATATTCCAATCAGAACTGAGCGGGGCAGGCAGGTTCGAAAGGCCTTTATTCCCCGTGATAAAGACTACAGCTTACTTGCGGCCGACTACTCCCAGATAGAATTGAGGATCATAGCTGCCTTAAGTGAAGAAAACAATATGATAGAGGCCTTTAAGAAAGGGGAAGACATCCACGCTTCAACGGCCTCCAAAGTCTTTGATGTACCGATAGCGGAGGTGACCAGGGAACAAAGAGGCAATGCCAAAACTGTCAATTTCGGTATTATATACGGCGTTTCAGCCTTCGGACTTAGCAACCAGACCGATTTGTCTCGTACAGAGGCTAAGGAACTCATCGACACTTATTACAAAACCTATCCGAAATTACGCGATTATATCAGCGATCAGATAGATTTCGCCAGGGAACACGGTTATGTACAAACAGTTATGGGCAGGCGGAGATATCTGAAAGACATCAATGCCGGCAATGCCGTGGTGAGGGGAGCCGCAGAGCGCAATGCTGTTAATGCCCCTATTCAGGGAAGCGCTGCCGATATCATCAAAATAGCCATGATCAACATCCATAAAAAACTGGAAGAAGGTAATTTCAGGAGTAAGATGTTACTTCAGGTTCATGACGAACTGGTCTTTGATGTTTACAAACCAGAACTGGAAGACTTGCAAAAAGTAATCAAAACGGAAATGGAGGGTGCCTATGAACTGGCCGTACCGCTTGTTGTAGACCTGGGACTTGGCAATAACTGGCTAGAGGCCCATTGATGAACCAAAATTTCATACCACTTGAGTATTTCAAAATAAAAAACCCTGACGTTAAACATCAGGGTTTTTATATGGTGTTGCGAGGTGGTTATCTTCTGGTAAACACCAGTGTCCCACCATCGTCAAAATTATCTATACCCATGTCAGTCGCGCTGATCCTGATCGTATTACCGTTTACCTCAACCTGTATGGAAGTTTCACCCTCCTCATCGATATAGGTAAGCGTTGTACCATCAAAAGTGTATTCGTCTTCATCGACGTCTTCCTCGGTAGGACATGGGATATCCAATCCTGTTCCTCCCGGGTTTACATTGATCTCAAGGTAATTCCCTGAATTTTCTTCGATTACCGAACCATCTTCGTTAAAAGTGTAGGTTAGGATATAACAGTTCGTCAGAGCAAGAAAATCCAGGATCTCAGCGGCAAATTCTTCCTCATCAGTCGCCGTTTCAGGATCGATTTCAAGGCTTGTAAGATCCCATGTACCAACAATATCATTTGGATCTGTGTTATCATCGTCCTTATCAGAGGAACATGAGAACAATAAAGCCGTCGCTGCAAATAGCATTAATAGGTTTCTTTTCATTGTATTGGGTTTCGTGCGTTATTCAGGGGAAAAACGTAAAAACCTGTGCGATATTATGTAAAAATGCCTTTCTTCGATTAAAAGACGAAGCGGTAAGTGGCCTTAATAAGGAATATATTAGTAGGTCTTTCCCCATTGAAGAGATTGTCCTGAAGATCGGTTATCAAGTCATTCCCAGGGTTTCCTGATTGTGAAATGTCTTGCGACCATACAAGAAAGATCTCCGATCCTGGTATATATTCCCACCTCACCACCAGATTGGACCGGAATTGTACAAAAGAGAAATCCGGATTGTCAAAGCTGAAGTCGACATTACCGTCCAGATCCTCGTCAACCCTGTAGACATCATCTACCAGGCTTATCTGTTCGCCGGCATAGGGAGTAAACCTATCGGTAAAATTACTTGCCAGAGGATCACTTACATGCTTAAAATCTGAATAATTCCCCTGAGATATGAAGGGCTGACCCCAATATTGGATACTTAAATTCGGATTAATGGTATAATTAAGGCGGAACGACATACTCAGCGTTCGCTGTTCTATGGTGCCATTGAGATATCTGGGCTCCCCATTGGCTTCCAGGTTATCGATATACTGCAATTTGTCATTATTGATCCCCCAGCTGGGCCATGCCGAGACTCTAAGTGCATTGGTAGGCTGATAATTAAGTCCGAATTCTATATTGTATCGCGAGTACGAGTCATCAGTAGCTCTTTCACCATTGTGAAAAAGACCAAAGCTCAGTTTCTTCCGGCTATCTGAATCGATCCCGTTCCAAAAACTCATTTCATCCGAGAGTCGTAATCTCGGGCCACCCCTGAGGGCAAAGTTGTCGTATTGGACAGGTTCATAGCTAACCCCAAAATTGGCAAACCAATTATTCTTGAAATTAGCCCAGGAGTTTGTATTAAAACGCAAACTGTTGTGGTTCCCGCCAAAATCCCAAACAGACCAATGGTTGTAGTTAATCCCAACTGTACGGAATACCTTGTCGGGTTTCAGGGTGCGGTAACCAACCCATGTATAATGTCTTATATCATCAGCCTGTCTTTGAAATCCAATATCATTCAATTCCAGCTCCGGAGATCGCCAGGTGCCACCTGTCTCAAATTTCCAGTGGCCTTCACCAACTTTTCCCAGCTGTAGGTTACCACCGGTTCCGGTAAGTGAGGTCTTACCAGCATCAACAGATACATGATCTGCATCTACTCTCTGGAAAAGATGGGTAATAGACTCCTGAGTAAACTGAATAGCAGACTCACTTCCCTTTACATGGCTCCAGATGAAATTTCCGCCCACATACCAATCCCGGTTGTTCCACTGATGCTTGAAGTCAAGTCCACCGGAATAGGCCTGGCGGTGGAGATGGTCTACGGATTCAGGTAGAGACTCCCGGTTTGTCGATGTGAACATTGCTCCTATAAAGGTATTCCTGTCGTTGAAGTCCTTCTGAACTCTTCCTACAAAATAATTGGTTAAGGGTTCTACTACTTCCTTCCTGCGCTCCCCGTCATGGTCTATCACCGCCCGTTCCCTGGCCGTTACACTTTCGAGGACGCCAATAGCCCAGCCGTCCTTTGTTTTACCGCTGAATTTAGCTGCCCCGAGGATCGTTGTATTATCAGGAACATCAGCGTATTCACCATCTTGCAAGTTCGGCGATCCCTGGGGTTCCCGCCCTATACGTCTCGAGTAAAACAAGTTATCAAATCCGAATGTATTACCCGCTTGAGAACGGGAAACGGGGTAGTTAAAAATGTTCTTGTTCTCAACGAAAAAAGGTCTCTGTTCCCGAAAAAAGATCTGGAAACCATCAAGGGCAATGGCAGAGGGATCCGCTTCTACCTGCCCAAAATCAGGATTGATAGTAAGATCGAGGGTTAGGTCGTTAGTGATACCAATCTTTGCATCCAGTCCGGCAGGCACCTTCCCTTCGGAACCATCCCTGAAGGGATTGCCCTCCTCCGGTTCAAAGGTTTCCATCTGTGCAACGGTATAAGGTTGTATCTCCAGCTGTTTTTGAGGTTTTAGGTTGTTCAACCCGTGCAACTCACCAAATTCACTCACCCAGCCAGGGGCATCACGTGGAACACGCTGCCAGAGCGATCTTTCCTCCTCCCTGAAAAATCGTCTTGTAGACTGAAGTCCCCAAACCTGATTTGGGGCACTGCTGAATTTGATCTGGCTAAGAGGGATCTTCATTTCGGCTGTCCAGCCTTCTGCATCTGTATTGGTCTTAGCATACCAGATAGGATTCCAACTCGAATCCCAGTTATTTCCATTTTCAGATACTAATTCATCACCCTTTACCCCTGCAGCGGTAATCGTGAAGGAAAAGGAGGTGCGTTTGTCGTAATAGCTATCGATATTAATCTCCACCCAATCACCCGAGAAACCATCTCTTCTGGACAGTCGCTGTTCTATTTTACCGGGCTCTGTATCATAACACCTGAAAGCCACGTATAAATAACTATTGTCGTAGAGAATCTTGAATTTAGTCTGCTGACTTGGAGGAGTATTTTCATCGGGCTGAAATTCAATATAATCCCCGGTCCATTCTACCAACTCCCAACTATCATCATTGAGAATACCGTCAATATCGGGAGGAGTACTTTCAGAAAGTGAACTGGTGACGTAAATACGTTTTGGGACTACTTCTGTTGAATCCTGAGCGTACAGGGCCAAAGGCAGCAATAGCAGTGCAATGATGTTCCGCAGAACAGGCTGCATGGACAGTTCGTTTTTTGATTGATGTACCCTAAGGACTTTAAATGATCGGCCCTGTTACAGTTTCCCGTAGATTTACTTAAAATTTTAACTTTTATTCATGTACAATGGCGGGGCCCGAATAAGGGTAGAACAGAACAGCTCAAAATTTTCCAAATATTGCCATACAAGCATTTGTAATTACACTTAATAGTTGTACATTTGCAGCCCGTTAAACGGGATTCAAGTGTTTAATAGATAAAACAATAGCTTGTGGACACACTGAGTTATAAGACAGTATCAGCTAACAAAAAAACTGTAGACAAGCAGTGGTTATTGGTTGATGCCGAAGGACAAACCCTTGGCAGACTTGCTTCTAAGATTGCTATTCTCCTTAGAGGAAAGCATAAACCAAGTTTCACTCCTCACGTAGATTGCGGTGACAATGTAGTTGTTATCAATGCAGAAAAAATTCACCTGAGCGGCAATAAGTGGGAAGACAAAACCTACCAGCGATTTACAGGTTATCCCGGTGGACAAAGATCGCGAACTGCCACTGAAATGCTGGACAAGAAACCAACCAGCCTTGTTGAATCTGCAGTGAAAGGAATGTTACCTAAGAATAAATTAGGTGCTCAGTTGTTCAGAAATCTAAGGGTCTACACCGGTACTGAACACGGACAAGAAGCTCAGAAACCAAAGGCCTTTAATCTTAATGACCTGAAATAATGGAAGTTATTCACACAATAGGAAGAAGAAAAACAGCGGTTGCCCGTGTATATCTATCTGAGGGAAAGGGAAAAATTACCGTAAACAAGAGAGATTACAAGGACTACTTTACCACCGGAACACTCCAGTATAAGGTGAATCAGGCATTCGAGCTTACCAATAACGCTGGCAAGTACGATGTGAAGATCAATGTATACGGTGGAGGTATTACAGGTCAGGCGGAAGCAGTTAGGTTGGCATTATCAAGAGCTCTTTGTGAGATTGACGAGGAAAACAGAGGCGCTCTTAAACCTGAAGGCCTGCTTACCCGGGACCCCAGAATGGTTGAAAGAAAGAAATACGGTCAGAAGAAGGCCCGTAAGAAATTCCAGTTCTCTAAACGTTAATCTGGAATATGTCCGTTATCTGAGACGGGCTTTATATTATTAATCAAGTTCTTTGAAAATCCTTAATTGGAGGATCATTATACATTCTGAAAGGAAAAATACTTGTAAAAGTATCCTGTGACGAATGAAATTAGTTTAGCATCTAAATGTTCAAGGCTTTGCGATAGGCGCAATACCACTTGGGCATTGCTAATTCAAAAGAACGTAAACTAAGTTAAAACAATGGCAAAAAAAGTTGAAGTAAAAGAACTATTAAATGCCGGGGTGCATTTTGGGCACCTCACCAGAAAATGGAATCCGAACATGGCTCCTTTTATCTACATGGAGCGCAACGGAATTCACGTTATCAATCTTTACAAAACAGCGGCAAAGCTGGAAGAAGCTTCCGAAGCCCTAAAGAAAATTGCGGCTTCAGGAAGAAAAATTTTATTTGTCGCTACCAAGAAACAGGCAAAGGATATTGTCTCGGATAAGGTTTCCAAGATCAATATGCCTTATATCACTGAGCGTTGGCCCGGAGGTATGCTAACCAACTTCGTCACCATCAGAAAGGCGGTGAAGAAAATGGCAGCTATCGACAGGATGAAGAAGGACGGTACCTTTAACACACTTTCGAAAAAAGAGAGACTTCAGGTAGACAGGCTTCGAGCAAAGTTAGAGAAGAACCTTGGATCAATATCTGATATGACCCGTTTACCAGGGGCAATCTTTGTTGTTGATATTATGAGGGAACACATCGCAGTAAAAGAAGCTCAAAAGCTGAAAATACCAATTTTTGCGATGGTGGATACGAATTCAGATCCGAGGCCTATAGATTTCATTATACCGTCTAACGACGACGCTTCCAAATCTATAGACATCATCATGTCTAAAGTTACTGATGCAATTGCTGAAGGATTGGCAGAACGCAAGAGTGAAAGGCAGAATGAAAAAGAGGCTAAAGAAGCAGCTGAAGCAACAGCTGTAAAAGCCACTAAGGAAGAAGCTGCACCGTCTACGGAAACTAAGAAAGCTGAGGCGGAAGCTAAAGTAGATGATACTAAGGTAAAAGAAGAGACGACAACTACAAAGGAAGTTGCAGAAGAAGCTGCGGCAGAGAAGCCCAAGAAGGCCTCCAAAGCTGATTCTGACGATCTGACCAAGGTTGAAGGAATTGGTCCTAAAGGAGCTGAAGCTCTTATAAAAGCAGGTGTTGATTCTTATGAGAAACTCGCTAATACGAAACCGGATAAGATTAAAGATATCCTTACAGAGGCGAGTAGCAGAATGGCACACCTGGATCCTACATCCTGGCCAAAGCAGGCTAAAATGGCCGCTGATGGCAAATGGGATGAACTCAAGGATTGGCAAGACAAGGCGAAGGCCGGAGTAGAGTAAAATTGATTTAAAAATTAAATAAACACTTAGCAAAATGGTAAAAATAACCGCTGCAGAAGTAAATAAACTAAGAAAGACCACCGGTGCCGGTATGATGGACTGTAAAAACGCATTGGTTGAAGCGGAAGGTGATTTTGAAAAAGCAATTGAGATCCTTAGGAAAAAAGGACAAAAGGTTGCTGCCAAGAGAGCCGACAGAGAATCCTCTGAAGGTGCTGCCATCGCAAAGGTGAGTAATGACAATACCAGTGGTGTTATTATTTCGCTGAATTGCGAAACAGATTTTGTGGCAAAGAACGAGAGCTTTATATCACTGGCAAAAAGCCTGGCAGAACTCGCACTTGACTACAGCGACAAGGAAACGTTCCTGGATGCTAATTTTAATGGCCTTACCGTTAAAGACAAGCTTACGGAACAAACAGGGGTTATAGGAGAGAAGATAGAGATTGGTGGATTTAAAAAACTGGCGGCTCCGTTTGTAGGTTCTTACATCCATGCCGGGAATAAAATCGCAACACTAGTTGGACTTTCTTCAGCTGTTGATGGCGCTGCAGGTGCTGCAAAAGATGTAGCAATGCAGGCTGCCGCGATGAACCCTATTGCCCTTAATGAGGATCAGGTTGAATCTTCTGTTATTGAGAAAGAGATCGAAATTGCAAAAGATCAATTAAGACAGGAAGGGAAGCCGGAAGAAATGCTGGACAACATCGCTAAAGGAAAACTAAAGCGATTCTTCAAGGACAATACGCTGGTAAATCAGGCCTTCATTAAGGACAGCAAACAAACTGTTGCCCAATATGTGAAGTCTGTTGACAACGGTCTTGAAGTTACAGGATTCGAGCGCGTGGCGCTTGGTCAGTAAAAAACTGCAGACATAAAACAAAAAACCGCTTGTTTCCAAGCGGTTTTTTTATTTACCGTAATAGGACTAACCTTTTAGCCAGCTCTTGCGGACCTCAGTAATCGAATCATCGGCCCCTTCAACTTCGGCCAGTGTTCTCACCTTTACCATGGGTTGTCCAACCTTACCCTGGAGGCTTATTTCTTCACCTTCGCGGGAAATTACCAATTGTATTTCGCGTTCAGCATCCCAACCGAAGCTTTCACCTATGATGGGTCTGATAGAATCGAGGTTAATGGCTATGCCGTCAATACTTACAATAGTATCTCCTCCCTGGATACCGAGATCCCCGAAAAAGGTATTCAGTTCAATTCCTTTTCTAACGTATATGCTGTTGTCTTCAGGATTAACGTCTATATAAGGATTATTTCCCTTAAAGAAATAGCCGCTTTCCTCCTCACTTTGGGTAAAGGCAAGTCCTACCTTTCTCAGGAACTGATTATAATCAATTGGATTATTTCCCTGTACGTGTTCCATAAAAAAGTTTCCTATCTCCGGGGAAGTAATACTAACGATCTCTGGAATAAGCGTACTATCTTCAAATGGGGTTTGTGAATCGTATTTATTAGAGAGCTCTTTCATCAACCACAAAACTCCTCGTTCTCCCTCGGTCTGTTCGCGTAATAAAATATCCAGGCACATATTGATCAGGGCACCTTTTTCGTAAACATTTACATAATTATCCTGGTAGGGATCTTCAAGAATATTTGTACTCATTTCCGTAAATGACATCGCATCATCATAGGCCATTGAATTGTCCATCTTGCCGATCATCCTTGAATAGAAATCCTGCTCATCAATGAGTCCCTGTTGAATCTGGAAAAGATTGGCAAAATACTCTGTGGTACCCTCATACATCCATAAGTGAGCCGACATTTTAGGGTCGTTATAATCAAAATAATGTATTTCATTAGAGTGGACATTCAACGGGGTTACGATATGGAAGAATTCGTGTGACACCACATCTACCATAATCTCCTCGAGACTCTCTTTAGGCATTTGTTCGGGAAAAACAACAACAGTGGAGGTATGGTGCTCCAGGGCTCCGAATCCCGCGGCATCCTCGTCGCTCATTGTGGAAAGGTAGAGCAGTATGTTATACTCCTTTGTGCTGTCTACCTCACCTAAGAAAGCTTTTTGAGCCTTCATCATCTGCTCCATTTTGTCTTTAAAATCCGAGGCCTCATATACACCATTGGGTGAATACACAGCCAGGGTCACATCTATATCACTAATTTGAAAGCTCACCTCATTAGGTTTGGAGTACATAATCGGGTTGTCTATAACCTCGAAATAGCGTTCGGCCATAAACACCTCCTGATTTGACCCTTCAACAGCTTGTTTCTGCATTAATGAGGTAGTCGAGACAAGGCCCTGAGGTACATCGATTAGAATTTCATAGGGCACTTCTTTTAAGCCTGTAAAGTAGCCAACAAATCCATGGAGATTTAAAATAAAATTCTCCCCTTCCAGGATATTGGTGCCAGCTGGAGAAAAGACCACATCATTCCTGATGGCTTCAATATCATAGGTATCATTCACCAAATAGGATATCTTATCCAAGTCCTTGGCTGAATTAATGGTCCAGGTATTCTCATCGGGCTGAATCACCGATAATTCCTCACCACTGTAGTCATAGGCTTTTAATTGCTCTACATATTGTCCGTAATTATCTATACTGTATGTTCCGGGAACAGTTTTAGGTATATAAAATGAAATTTGATCCTGACTAAAAGCGCCCGGATCTATTGTAACCTGGACTTTATCATCTTCTACATTTACCAGGTCTATAGCTGTCATCACCTTGGAATCCTCTGCTTTTACCAGAGATTTGGAGGCTCCGCAGCCATAAACCAGCAAGGATAAGACCAGTACAAAGGTCAATTTTTTCATGATCAAGATTTTAACTAAATATCCCACAAGATTATTAAAAATAAAGTGGTTTTGACTTAAGATTATTAAATAATTAGCTTTTTGTAAGGGGCTTTGTGGAGAATGTCCGTAAATAATTTTGATTATTTTTGTTTTAAATAAAGACCACCTCAATATGCCATACAAACGAATACTATTAAAACTCAGTGGAGAGGCCCTAATGGGTGAAAGACAGTACGGAATCGATCCTAAAAGACTGGCTTCTTATGCAGAGGAGATCAAACATGTAGTAGATAAGGGAGTTGAGGTAGCCATTGTTATTGGCGGCGGTAATATATACAGAGGAATTGCAGGAGCGAGTAACGGAATGGACCGGGTCCAGGGCGATCATATGGGAATGCTGGCTACCATTATCAATGGCCTCGCACTCCAGAGTGCCCTTGAAGATATAGGGATACAGACCCGACTCCAGTCCGCGATCAAGATCAACGAGGTTGCCGAGCCATTTATCAGGCGCAGGGCTCTGCGCCACCTGGAAAAAGGAAGAGTGGTTATTTTTGGAGGTGGTACGGGAAACCCATATTTTACTACTGATTCAGCCGCTGTTCTTAGAGCAATCGAGATTGAGGCCGATGTGATATTAAAAGGTACGCGAGTTGACGGGATTTACACTAGTGACCCGGAAAAAGACAAGTCTGCTACCAAGTTTGACAGGATAACTTTTGAAGATGTCCTCACAAGAGGGTTGAAGGTTATGGACTCCACTGCCTTTACACTGAGCCAGGAAAACGAGCTGCCCATCGTAGTCTTTGACATGAATAAAAAAGGCAACCTGCTTAGAATAGTTTCAGGAGAAAATATCGGTACCGTGGTAAATTTGTAAATTTAAGTACAGGGAGGCGGTTTCCCCATAAGATCATAAAAATGAACGAAGACGTTAAATTTATTCTCGAGACCACTAAGGAAAGTATGGATGCGGCCATAGCCCATCTTCAAAAGGCATTTATAAAGATCAGGGCCGGAAAGGCAAGTCCTTCTATGTTATCTACGGTCACTGTTGATTATTACGGGTCGCAGACACCTTTGTCTCAGGTATCCAATATCAACACTCCGGATGCGCGCACTATCTCGGTGCAACCCTGGGAAAAGAGTATGCTTACTGAAATTGAAACGGCCATCATGCACGCAAACCTGGGTTTCAATCCCATGAATAACGGCGAAATGGTTATCATTAATGTTCCACCACTCACCGAGGAAAGACGTATACAGTTGGTAAAACAGGCCAAGGCAGAAGCCGAAGACGCCAAGGTTAGTATCCGAAGCTCCAGACAGGAAGCGAACAAGGAGATCAAAATTCTTGACATATCCGAAGATCTTGAATCAAATGCTGAAATTGACATCCAGGAACTAACCGACAAATACACTACTAAGATTGATGGTCTGCTTAATACCAAAGAAGCAGAGATAATGAAAGTTTGATATATCTTCAAACTATAGAACTTCAGCAGCACCGGCCGGATTCAGTCTAATTTTCCCAGAAAATACAAGGCGATAATTGCCAGGATCAGCGCAGCAACACAAACTACAATAACAATCCTGTAAAGGATACGGGCATTTTTTCGGTACTTTTTATGCTTTGTCATTTGCTGATTGAATGATTGCCACAGACTACAGTTGTATATGGATAATTTACTAAAATAACCTGTTCGAAATTCTTTTATAAAACAGGGAATCAACCACCGTTAATAAAATCCTTGTTTTTAGGAACACTGGCCCGCATTGTCTACCTTTGCCCCCGATAAAAAACGGAGCATGGTCGCAAAGCTAGCAACAGAATTCTGGGCCGTCGTCGCGAGGCTTATCCTTCGCAACAGGATCATGATCCTGATCTTTATAGCTTTGGTTACTGTCTTCCTGGCCTTGCAGTGGAAGAACATGAGATTTACCCGCTCCGAGGCCAACTTGCTGCCCGATGATCACCCCATAAATGTTCAGTATAACGACTTCTTAAAGATCTTTGGCGAAGAAGGTAATACCATCGTACTTGCCGTAAGAGACAGTGCGCTTTATACTCCGGACAATTTCAATCAGTGGAATACACTGAGTAAAAAACTGGCGGCTTTTCCGGAGGTTACCGTGGTGTTATCTACAGATAATCTCAGTGAATTAGTCCGTGACAGAGACCAGGATAAGTTTGTTCTCAGACCACTTTTGGATGGACCACTACAGCAAAAGCAGGAAGTAGACAGTATTACAAATTACCTGTTCAACGATCTTCCTTTCTACGAAAATCTGATCTACAACAAGGAATCCAGAACCATCCGTACGGTTGTTTTGCTTGACCAGGACATTGTCAATACCAATGTTAGGAAAGATTTTATACTTAAAGACTTCAATAAGCTTATTGACAATTTCGAAGAAGAAACATCGCTGGATGTCAGGGTCTCCGGTATGCCCTATGTGCGAACCTTAAATGCGCAGCATATTATTGATGAAATCGGGGTGTTTATAGGTGCTGCGCTCCTGGTTACTTCTTTGATCTTTTTCTTCTTTTTCAGAAGTTTCAGGGCAACATTTATATCTATTTGTGTGGTTATCATTGGGGTAATGTGGGCATTTGGTATCCTGGGTCTGCTAAAATACGAGATCACCGTTTTAACTGCTCTAATTCCGCCACTGATAATTGTTATAGGTATCCCCAACTGTATTTTCCTGATCAACAAGTATCAGCAGGGAGTGAAAAAACATGGCAACCAGGCACTTTCACTTCAACGTGTAATCACAAAGATTGGTAACGCTACTATGATGACGAATGTGACCACGGCCTGCGGCTTTGCAACCTTTATCATCACAGACAGTAAACTTCTTACTGAATTCGGTATTGTAGCATCGATCAATATACTGGGCATATTTCTGCTTTCCCTCTTAATTATCCCAATCATCTACAGTTTTATGTCACTCCCCAAAACCAAACACCTGAAACACCTGAACAAGCGGTGGATGGATACATTCGTAAACTGGATGGAGCGCATCGTAAGAGATAAGAGAATTAGCGTCTACGTGGTCTCCGTTTTGCTTTTGATCTTGAGTATCATAGGGATCTATCAGATCCGGATCTCGGGCAGTCCAATTGAAGACATGCCGCATAGCGCCCAGTTTTTTGAGGACATTCGATTTTTTGAAGAGGAGTTTAAGGGCATCATGCCGGTAGAGATCGTTGTGGATGCAAATCGTCGTAACGGGATTTTAAAGCCTGCAACCCTGAGAAGAATGAATGAGCTGGGTGAGGTCATTGATGACACGCCCGAGCTTTCCAAGCCCATGTCTGTCGTTAATTTGGTAAAATATTCCAAGCAGGCATTTTATAACGGCATCCCGAAATACTATCAGCTGCCTACCTCCCAGGAAAACACTTTTATAATGGATGTGGCGAGGAAATCCGATGGGGATGTCAACCTTATGGAGAACTTTGTGGATAGCACGGGACAGGTAGCGCGGATCACCACCTACATGAGGGATGTTAAGACGGAAAGGATGGAAGAGATTGAACAGCAGCTGATCCATCAAATAACCAAGATCTTTCCGGATGAGCGCTATAATGTTTACCTGACAGGTAAGGCGTTGTTGTTTCTCAAGGGAACAAAATATCTGGTAAAAAATCTAGTGCTTTCCCTCTCGCTGGCTATCGCTCTGATAGCTGTTTTTATGGCCTACTTATTTCGTTCATTTAGAATGATAGTAATATCCCTGATCCCAAACTTACTGCCCCTGCTTGTTACTGCCGGGGTCATGGGATTTGTTGGCGTACCTATAAAACCTTCTACCATTCTTGTATTTAGCATTGCATTCGGTATTTCGGTGGATGATACGATCCACTTCCTGGCCAAATACAGACAGGAACTGATTGCTAACCAGTGGCGTATTCAAAAATCTGTATATGCGGCATTAAGAGAGACGGGTGTTAGCATGTTCTACACTTCTATTGTACTCTTCTTTGGATTTTCTGTCTTTATCATATCCAGTTTTGGTGGTACGGTTGCACTTGGCGCACTGGTATCGGCTACCCTTCTGTTTGCAATGCTGGCAAATCTGATCCTTCTGCCCTGCCTGCTGCTTTCACTTGAAAGAAGTATCGCTAACAAACAGGTGCTAAAAGAACCACAGATTGATATATTGCCCAAGGAAGAGTTACCTGTGGGAACAGACGAGGCTTAAATTGCCTGAATTCTGCAATCAAAAGCCTGAAGCAACCTTAAATAGTTCTCACCAATAAGTTATCTTTGCGGTTCAATTTCAGACATGCAGTGGGATGAAAACTAATAGCATCAAAGATTTACTGGCAATAAAACCAGAGGGACAGCAAGTTTCTGTTGATGGATGGGTAAGAACTTTCAGGAGCAATCGGTTTATTGCCCTGAACGACGGTTCTACTATTAACAATATTCAGTGCGTGGTAGACTTTGAAAATCTGGATCCGTCCATTTTAAAACAGATCAATACCGGAGCGGCTTTACATGTTCAGGGCAGTCTTGTGGAAAGTCAGGGCAGAGGCCAGTCTGTGGAAATCCAGGTTAGTGATGTAAGCGTGCACGGAGGTGCAGATCCTGAATCTTATCCCATACAGCCCAAGAAGCACAGTATGGAATTCCTCCGGGAACAGGCGCATCTTAGAGTGAGGACCAACACCTTCGGCGCTGTCATGCGCGTGCGTTCTTCATTGGCCTATGCCATCCATAACTATTTCTTTCAAAATGGCTTCTACTACATGCACCCACCTATTATTACCGGCTCTGATGCTGAAGGTGCCGGTGAGATGTTCCGGGTAACAACTTTGGATCCCGTTTCGCCTCCGCTCACTGAAGAGGGGGAAGTGAATTACAAGGAGGACTTCTTTGGCAAAGAAACCAATCTGACTGTTTCCGGACAGTTAGAAGCTGAAGCCTATGCTATGGGGCTGGGCAAGGTTTATACGTTCGGGCCGACCTTCAGGGCAGAAAATTCCAATACGAGCAGGCATCTTTCAGAATTCTGGATGATAGAACCGGAAATGGCTTTCTATGACCTAAAGGACAACATGGATCTGGCAGAGGATTTTATAAAATCGATCATAAGCTTTGTGGTAAAGGACTGTGCCGATGATCTGGCCTTTCTGGAGAAACGACTGCAGGATGAGGAGAAATCCAAACCACAGGCAGAACGCAGCCCGATGTCTCTTCGTGAGAAATTGCAATTCGTTGTTGATAACGAGTTTAAAAGAGTAACTTATACAGAGGCAATTCACATACTGAAAAACAGCAAACCGAATAAAAAGAGAAGATTTCAATTCCCTATCGATGATTGGGGTGCCGATCTGCAGAGCGAGCATGAAAGGTATCTTGTAGAAAAGCACTTCAATTGTCCTGTCATATTATACGATTATCCGGCGGAGATCAAGGCCTTTTATATGAGACTCAATGAGGATGAGAAAACAGTAAGGGCCATGGACATATTATTCCCGGGAATCGGTGAGATAGCAGGTGGGTCTCAGAGAGAAGAACGGCTCGATGTGCTGCAGGAAAAGATCGAAAAGATGGGAATTGACGAAAAGGAACTCTGGTGGTATCTGGACCTAAGAAGATTTGGAACAGCTGAACACAGTGGTTTCGGACTTGGATTTGAGCGCATGGTACAGTTTCTGACCGGCATGGGTAACATCCGCGATGTGATCCCCTTTCCACGAACACCACAGAATGCAGAGTTTTAAACTGAATTCTGTAATTTTATATGAAAGCCCCATTGTAAGATCAGATGTTAAAACAACACTTACAGTTTAAATTATCACAGAAGCTTTCTCCTCAGCAAATACAGTTAATGAAGTTGATCCAATTGCCAACTCAGGCTTTTGAACAACGACTGAAACAGGAGCTGGAGGAAAATCCTGCATTGGAAAGCGGAAAAGATGATGGCAATTCATTGGAGGACGAGTTTGGGGAAACATTCGAGTCCGATACTGACGAGAGCATCAATACGGACGACATCAACATAGATGAGTATCTCAGTGATGATGAGGTACCGGATTACAGAACCCAGGCCAGCAATTACAGTGCCGACGATGACGAGAAAAGTATACCATATGCTGCCGGGATCTCTTTTCACCAATACTTGATCAACCAATTAAACACCGTATACCTTGATGAGCAGGAGTGGGCTGTAGCAGAATTCCTGGTCGGTAGTGTGGATGAAAGCGGTTATATAAGACGCCCTGTAACAGACATCATGGATGATCTCGCCTTTACCCAGAATATCTATGTGGATGAGGCTATGATCCTGAATGTTCTCAAAATTGTACAGGATCTCGATCCTCCAGGAGTGGGAGCCAGATCGCTCGAAGAATGCCTGACCATTCAATTGAATCGAAAAGAGCAGACTGAGGGTGTGCAATTGGCAACTGAAATATTGCAAAAGTCCTTTGACCAATTTTCTAAGAAGCATTATGACAAGCTGCTTCAAAGACACAGCATCACGGAAGATCAGTTAAAGGATGCCATTAGTGAAATTGAAAAACTAAACCCAAAGCCCGGCGGTTCTTATTCCGGTAGTAATAAGATCATTGAACACATTGTTCCTGACTTCACGATCCGCATTGTGGAAGGGGAACTGGAGCTGAGCCTTAATGGCAGAAATGCCCCTGAGCTCCATGTATCCAGGGAGTATAAGAACATGCTTGCGGGCTACAAGAGCTCCAAAGATCACTCCAAATCCCAGAAAGATGCCGTTCTTTTTATCAAGCAGAAATTAGATGCTGCCAAATGGTTTATCGATGCGATCAGACAGCGGCAGCAGACTCTCTATGTAACGATGAATGCTATCATGGAATACCAGCGCGAATATTTCCTCAGCGGTGATGAAAGGAAATTACGGCCCATGATCCTAAAGGATATAGCGGATGCGATAGACATGGACGTTTCCACAGTATCCAGGGTGGCGAATAGCAAGTATGTCGATACCCCTTATGGCACGAAGCTGATCAAAGAGTTCTTTTCTGAGTCTATGAAAAACGTGGAAGGAGAAGATGTGTCTACCAGGGAGATCAAGAAGATACTTGAGACTGTAATTAACGATGAGGACAAGAGAAAACCCCTGACTGACGACAAACTTGCAGGACTCCTTAAAGAGAAAGGTTATCCTATTGCCAGGCGTACGGTAGCCAAGTATCGCGAACAGTTGGGCATTCCCGTTGCCAGACTAAGAAAACAGATATAATGCGGCAGCTTTTTCTGTTCATCTCATATTTATTTCACCCCTTATTTGTTCCACTGGCAGGTACAGTGGCGTATTTTCTTGTCACACCCAAATACACCCCATTGGCTTTTCAGGGAGGTAACATTCTTCCGGTATTTATCCTGACGATCATCATCCCTATCATCAGTTTCTTTATTCTTAAGAATTTGGGAATTGTGCAGTCAGTGTTTCTGATGACGAACAGGGAGCGAATATATCCCCTGATCATAAGTATCGCCCTTTTGCTGATCATCATCATCAAGGTAATTCCTGAATACTATACCATTGAATTGTACTTTTATTTTGTAGGCCTGTTATCAGCTACAATAACCTGTCTCATACTTCTGCTTTTTAACTTTAAGAGCAGTGTTCACCTTATTGGTATGGGTAGTATTCTCATGTATCTGATCAACCTGAGTATTCACTTCGAGATCAATATCATTGTGGCTATAACGGCATTTACGCTTTTCACCGGTTTGGTAGCAACATCAAGACTATACCTGGATGCACATAGCAAGATGGAAGTTTTAGCCGGCCTGCTCATAGGCCTTTGCTCACAACTGTTGACAGTAAAGTTCTGGCTCTGATCAGAGGATATAGAAAATCAATCCTATGTTGAATGGGACGAGTCCTAAACGATCTCCATCTACGGTTGTAACACCTGCATTCATCAGGTCTTGCAGGGAATAGTAGGCATGGATATTAAAGGAGCTGTAGCCAATATTGAGGATCAGGCCATACTGGAATGATCTGACATCATCATTGGAAAAAGCAATCTTTTCATTCTCAGAAACAAATTTTGATCTTCCACTGAATACATAGCTCAGTTTGACGCCCCCGTAAATACGCCAAAAGCGGTAACTTATCGGATCTGAAGTCCTCCA